>Ga0213869_10000637_pt1 | contig 27798 bp, 24 predicted proteins | sample PICome_10_FD_160083 | JGI IMG/M metagenome (GOLD analysis project Ga0213869, IMG submission 160083) | Coastal seawater microbial communities near Pivers Island, North Carolina, United States - PICO132 | ecosystem: Environmental > Aquatic > Marine > Coastal | place: USA: North Carolina...
CTCCGCCCAAGAAATCCGGGCAATACCGCACACCGGCCTTCAAGGTGCTGTCAGACAAGTGAAAACTCGCATCAGATTTCTGGTGCAGCCTAACTCTGTACGCTCAATAATTGGCAAACCCAACGAAAGCAGTGATACGTTTCACCTAAATGGGGAGTGCTTTATAATTCACGAACGCTGCAAAACCACCGTGCCCAAGTAAACCGAGTTTAATATGACAGTAACTTTAAGACAGTTTACTCTAGCGGCACCTTGTTTTAGTGTTATTACAGATAGCTAGAGCTTTTCTTTAGGCCTCTAAGCACTTTCTACTAAACAACCCGAACGCTGAAAGTTTCTTGTGAATAAAATTTTGCAAAGTCATGCAGCAATGCTTTGTTTTTCAATATTAATTGCTGGTTCCTTTTCTTTTGGGTCGATGATTGCAAATGATATTTCTCCCATTGCGTTAACGGCAGTACGTTTTGGATTAGCTGCATGCATTATGGGGCTTATTGCATTTTTCACCAAAACAATCATCAAAAGCGCTATACTAGCTTCTTGGCGTTATTTCATTCTTGGCGGTACATTTAGCCTTTATTTCGTCTTAATGTTCGAAGGCCTAAAAAGCGCCACTCCAATTTCTGCAGCTGCAGTGTTTACTCTGATGCCAGCGATGTCCAGTTTTTTAGGGTTTGTTATCTTAAAACAAAAGATTAGATTATACGGCCTGGCAGCAATTATTATTGGAACCATGGGCTCTTTATGGGTTGTTTTTCGAGCAGACATTGTTGCTTTAGTCGTATTTAAGGTCGGGACAGGAGAACTGATTTATTTTCTTGGATGCATAGCCCACGCATTTTTACCAATCCTTTTTCGGAAATTGAACCGTGGCGAAAACGCTATCATGGTCACTTTTGGAATGTTAGCAAGCGGTACAGTGATCCTAAGCGTGTACGGTGCGGCAGACATTTTCCAAACTAATTGGAAAGCGTTAACGCCTTTTATCTGGGGAACAATTGTTTATCTTGCAGTGTTTGCAACATCGCTCTCGTTTCTATGCATGCAATTTGCGTCAATTCATCTACCTGCAACTAATGTCATGGCCTACACTTATTTGACCCCAATTTGGGTGCTGGTCTTGGAGAGGATCTTGCAACACGAGACCCCGCCAATTTGGATCAGCGGCGGTGTAATCTTGTCAATTGTTTCAGTTATCATCCTTCTATGCACATCCCTAAAATCTCAAAACTAATTTGTTAAATTATAAAATTTTATAAGAATTTATTTTTTAACATACTAATCGATATTTGTGAGCATTTCAAGAAAGTGGACTTTCAAATAGTCTTCTGCACTGATGTGTTTTCAAATTTTACTCAAAATAATCACAAAAAACGCCCCATGTGACACAGGGCGTTTCAAATTTTAATGTAGAAATTGTTACTACTTCAACGCTTTTACTTAAGAGCCTTGTCAGTAACTAAATGGGTCCAGGCACCTGTAGGGGTAGCTGTAATTACAGGGTCGGCACCACCAGTCATAAGACTTGAAACTGTGCGATTAAAATCAGCTTCAGATAATGCACCATTACTACCAGCAGTAAGCTTAGCTATCTCGCCCATTTGTATAGTATTATGATCGACCGTCTGAGCACCGGAATCATCGTTGTCGACAACTATTTGAGCAGCCTCAGCTGTATTACTCTCAGCGTACTTCCAACCCTTCATGGAGGCGCGAACAAACCTGACCATTTTATCAACGAATACTGGATCAGATAGGTTTTCCTCCTTCACATAAAGACCATCTTCTAATGTCGCTACGCCCTCGTCTTCATATCTAAATACGGTCAGCTCTTCAGGCTTCAATCCCTCGGCTAAAACTTGCCAGTACTCATTATATGACATTGCTGAAACACAATCTGCATCGCCTTGTGTTAACGGTAAAATATCCCAGCCTTGCCTAAATACAGAGACACCACCAGCGCTTCCATCTGTTGCTAAACCAAGTTTATTCATCCAACTTAGAAACGGCCATTCGTTTCCATAATACCACACATAGAGGTTCTTATCTTTTAGATCAGCAACTGAATTAACGCCGCGATCTTTTCGACAGACCAACATCATTCCAGATCCAGAAAAAGGTTGCGCAATGTTAACATTTGCAAAGCCCTTTTCCCTGGCTGCTAATGCTGAAGGCATCCAGTCCACAGCAACATCAGCCCCGCCACCTGCAAGAACACTCATTGGCCCAATATCAGGACCGCCAGCTTTAATAGTGACGTTTAGACCCTCTTCCTCGTAAAAGCCCTTATCTTGCGCAACATAATACCCAGCAAATTGTGTTTGTGTCACCCATTTCAGCTGAATTGTCACATTATCTGCCGCATTTAGTATTGAAGCGGTCAAGGCAACTACGGCACCGACAGTAAAAGTCATTAACTTCTTCATATTTAGCTCCTATTTATCTAATTGATATAGTCATAGTTCGACTTACGCTCTTCCTCTTTGAGAAGGATGCCAAAAAGTTATCTTCTTCTCTAACAAAACGACCCCCCCATAAAATAACGACCCTGCAATCGCTGCTACTGATATTTCTGCCCAAACCATATCTAAAGCAAACCGAGGCGCTTCCGTTGATATTCTGAATCCCATGCCCCTAATTGGAGAACCAAAGAACTCGGCAACGATCGCTCCTATCAAAGATAGGGTTGTGCAAATTTTAAGTCCATTAAAAATAAAAGGCATTGCAGTTGCCAGTCTTAATTTAAGTAATGTTTGTAAATAATTAGCATTGTACGTTTGCATCAAGTCTCTGTGAATTTTATCAGACATTTTTATTCCCTGAACAGTGTTTATTAAGATTGGAAAAAATACCATCACTGCAACTACTGCTGCTTTCGAGTGCCACCCATAACCATACCACATAACGAGAATTGGAGCGATTCCGATAATCGGCATCGCTGCTAAAAAATTTGCAATAGGCAATACACCGCGCTCAAAAAACTTAAATCTATCCGCTATCAGGCTAACAACAAAAGCTGCACCACAACCGATAAAATAACCTGATAGTGCCCCTTTAAGAGCGGTTTGAACAAAATCGCCCCAAAGTATTGGTATACTTGAGATGAATTTATAATAGATTGCAGAAGGTGGTGGCAAAATTACTGGACTTACCTCGAAATGTACGACGCTTGCTTCCCAAATAAACATGACACTTACCCCAAATAGTATTGGAGGAAATAAATTCAGAATTTTGGTTTCATTTTGACGGGCTATCCAGATATTTATCATCCAAGCTAAAATCCAAAAAACCATTGCTGCCCAAAAATTTGTCATTATGTTTCCAAAGCCATTCTTTTTAATACAACTCTTTCAATAATAATAATTATCGATATTAGAGAGCCTGCCAGTATCGCTGCAGAAAACAAACCACTCCAAATATGTAAAGTATTACCAAAAGTGCTGCCGGAAAGCATTCTAAAGCCAAGCCCACCACCACCACCAGATGGGAGTTCACCAACGATTGCGCCTACTACAGAAGCAGCCATACCCAACTTCAATGATGTAAAAAGATATGGTGTCGACTTTGGTGCTCTCAACTTAAATAAAACTTGAGCTTTAGAAGCAGACCACGTTTTCATTAGGTCAACTTCCAATTGCTCCGGACTTTTGAGGCCTTTGACCATGCCGACTACTACCGGAAAAAACGAAAGGTACATCGAAATAATTACAATTGGCATCAAACCGCTGAATCCAGCGGATCCCAATGCGACTACAATCATTGGCGCAATGGCGAGTATCGGAATTGTTTGGCTAGTAATGATCCAAGGCATGACACTCATTGCTGTTGCCTTATTATAAACGATGCCTATTGATAATAGAATGCCCAGACCAGTTCCAAAAGCGAAGCCATAAATTGTTTCATAAAAAGTAATCAAACCGTGGTAAATTAACGATCTTTTTGAAGTTACTTTTTTATTTACAGTGGTATCCCATATCTCTTTCGTGATCTGATGCGGGGCTGGCAGTTTTGGTCGCTTTTGTGACCACGTCTGGCTTACCAATTCAGTCGTTGACAGTGTAATGGAACTCCTTTTGGCTTTATCAAACTCCCATGGAGCATTTAAAACTATAGAAAACCCATACCATATTATGACAATAAAAGTTATCATACATATAACAGGCACTGTTTTATTATCTGAATTTATCCACAACTTTTTATTCATCGCTATGACCTGCTCGCAATCCTTCTCTAACTCTTTGAGATATTTTAATGAAATCTTTAGAATCTCTAATTTCAAGAGACCTGTCTGAAGGTAGAGTGCTCTCTATTACGTCAATAATCCGCCCAGGTCTCGGCGACATAACAACAATTTTTGTAGACAAGTATACCGCTTCAGGTATCGAATGTGTCACAAAACAAATTGTTTTTTGTGTAGATTTCCACAGTTCTAATAATTGTTTATTCAGATGGTCCCGTACAATTTCATCCAAGGCTCCAAATGGCTCATCCATCAATAAAATTTCAGCATCAAAGGCCAAAGCTCGAGCAATACTAGCTCTTTGCTGCATTCCACCAGAAAGTTGCCAAGGAAATTTTTTTTCGAAGCCAGTCAGCTCTACCAAATCAAGAACCTTCTTTATTCTCTTGACCTGTTCCTCTTTCGAGTAACCCATAATTTCCAAAGGTAACTTTATATTCGCCGCTATATTACGCCATGGATAGAGACCCGCTGCCTGGAAAACATAGCCATATGCCCTAGACTCTCGCGCCTCTTTAGGGCTAACGCCATTTACGTTTACCTGGCCGTTAGTCGGTTCATCTAAATCAGCTAAAACCCTTAATAAAGTTGTTTTTCCACAGCCAGACGGTCCAATGAAAGATACAAAATCACCCTTATTAACTTTTAAATTAACATTTTTTAGAGCATGGACCGGCCCATCACTCGCTTCAAATGTAAGATCAAGGTTCGAAACTTTTATTACTTCAGATTGCACTACAAAAACCTTTCATAAAACATATATCCATGCATCAATTTTAAAGAATTTTTTCTCAATAATACGTAGCAAATTAAATACTTTCCATTTACTTAGGGCAAGAGGAAGCACAGATGAAGTCTCCTGTTCGAACGATGTCAAAATCTGGCCCACTGTGCTAGACTCCACTGGCCGGAATGCCCGTGCGTTCAACAGGGCGAGGAGCAGTTAAGGCCTTCCAAGACGATAGTGCCTTATTTGTAGCTGTATTTCCTTCCCGTCTTACGAATTTACCGTGGCCTTCTTCGGTACGGATTTCACCATCGTAGATAGCAATAGAACCACGTGACAGTGTAAATCTCGGAAGGCCTCTAACCTTTTTGCCCTCAAAAACGTTGTAGTCGATGGCAGACTGCTGATTAGCCGCCAAGATCGTTTTTTCTTTATTGGGATCCCAAACCACAATATCCGCGTCCGCGCCCACCAGAATGGCGCCTTTCTTAGGATAGCAATTCAGGATTTTAGCAATATTTGTTGACGTCACTGCCACAAATTCATTTAGCGTCAACCGTCCGGTTGAAACACCTTGGGTCCAAAGCATGGGCATCCGATCTTCAAGCCCACCAGTTCCATTCGGAATTTTGGTGAAATCATTCAAACCAAACTGCTTCTGCTCAGTGGAAAATGCGCAATGATCCGTAGCCACAACGCTCAGTGAACCAGACTGGAGACCAGCCCAAAGGCTGTCTTGGTGTTGTTTGTCACGGAAGGGTGGTGACATAACACGACGCGCTGCGTGATCCCAATCTTTGTTGAAATATTCGCTCTCATCCAGTGTAAGGTGCTGGATTAACGGTTCACCCCAGACGCGTTTGCCTTGTTGGCGAGCACGACGAATGGCTTCGTGCGAATCCTCGCAAGAGGTGTGCACGACGTAAAGCGGAACACCTGCCATATCAGCAATCATGATTGCACGGTTTGTGGCTTCACCCTCGACCTGTGGCGGACGGGAATAGGCATGGGCTTCTGGGCCAGTATTGCCTTCGGCCAAGAGTTTAGCGGACAGTTCAGCAACGACGTCACCATTCTCCGCGTGGACCATCGCGATCCCCCCGAGTTCGGACAACCGACTAAAGCTCGCGTACAGCTCATCATCATTAACCATCAATGCGCCCTTATAGGCCATGAAATGTTTAAAAGTATTTATGCCGCGGTCTTTGATAACAGATTCCATCTCATCGAAAACCTGCTCACCCCACCATGTGACCGCCATATGAAAAGAATAATCACAATTTGCTCGTGTGGATTTGTTGTCCCACATTTTCAAGGCATCATGCAGCCCTTGGCCTGGGCTAGGTAGCGCAAAATCGATGACCATCGTAGTGCCACCGGCCAATGCAGCGCGGGTGCCGCTTTCGAAATCATCCGTGGAATATGTGCCCATAAATGGCATCTCAAGATGGGTATGGGGGTCAATGCCACCGGGCATCACGTAGCAATCTGTGGCATCCAATTCATCCGTACCAGGCAGGTCCTTACCGATCTCGATGATCTTGCCATCATCAATCAAAACATCCGCTTTGTAAGTCAAATCATGTGTGACAATTGTACCGTTCTTGATGACTGTGCTCATGTTACTCTCCCTGTATATTGATCTCTTCGATGGAGCCTAGGATGTGATTACGGCTGTTTCCAAAACAGCATGCAGTAATACGTCTGTGCCCGCGGCTGCCCATTCCTGGCTGATTTCTTCTGCCTCGTTGTGGCTTAACCCGTCAACGCATGGGCACATGATCATTGCCGTAGGCGCAACCTTATTGATCCAGCAGGCATCGTGTCCCGCACCTGAAATCAGGTTCATATGGCTGTAGCCTAAACGCTCTGCGGCCCTGCGCACGGCCTGCACACAGTTTTCATCGAAGGCCACGGGATCAAACCCCCCCACCTTTTCAAACTCAATTTCCATCCCCATCGTGTCACAGATCGCCTGCGCCTCAACGCGCAAACGCCCCTCCATGTCAGTGATCACTGCCAAATCGGGAGAACGAAGATCAACCGTGAACACCACCTTGCCTGGGATCACATTACGCGAATTGGGGTAGACATCGATGTGACCCGCAGCACCAACCGCATGGGGTGCATGTGATAGGGCGATTTCCTCAACCTTATCCAAAACACGTGCCATGGCGAGGCCTGCGTTCTTGCGCATCGGCATCGGAGTCGAGCCTGTGTGTGCGTCTTTGCCGGTGATGGTCACTTGAGTCCACGACAGGCCCTGCCCGTGTGTCACAACCCCAATTTGCTTGTCTTCTGCCTCTAGGATCGGCCCTTGTTCGATGTGCAGTTCAAAGAAGGCGTGCATTTCACGTGCGCCCACTTCTTCGTCACCACGCCAGCCGACCCGCTGCAATTCATCGCCAAAGGCTTTGCCCTCAGCATCAACTCGACCATAAGCCCAGTCTTGGGTATGGATACCTGCGAACACACCAGAGGACAGCATGGCAGGGGCATAGCGAGTCCCCTCTTCATTCGTCCAATTAGTGACTACGATGGAGTGTTTCGTTTTGATATCTAGATCATTCATCGTGCGCAAAAGCTCAAGGCCACTTAGTACCCCAAGCACACCATCATATTTTCCACCCGTGGGTTGCGTGTCCAGATGCGATCCCACGTAAACAGGCAATGCGTCAGTGTCTGTCCCCTCACGCTGCGCAAACATGTTGCCCATTTGATCAAGGCCCATCGTGCACCCAGCAGCATTGCACCAATCCAGAAAGAGTTGACGGCCTTCGCTATCTTCATCTGTTAGGGTCTGGCGATTATTGCCGCCTGCCACACCCGGCCCAATCTTGGCCATCTCCATCAGACTGTCCCAAAGACGTTCGCTGTTAATCTTCAGATTTTCGCCAATAGCAGCCATGGACCTGTCCTTCACTTCAGTAAGAGTGCGATTTCTCAATTAATTTGACCAACTGGTAAAACAAACGCTACCAGAGGTCGGAGATGAGTCAAGGAATTGATTTTTTAAATCGTATACCCAATCCCAAAATGCCTTAGATTTAGTCATTTACTCCCTCAGCGTTTCCATGGAATAATTTGGCATGAAAAAGACAGAGACCCGCATCCAGAAAAAGAACCAGTCAGCGATCAAGGCCGCCGGGCTAAAGGTCTTTTCCCAATTTGGTTTTCGCGGATCAACATTGGATCAAATCGCGACTGAATCCGGCCTGTCGAAACCCAACATCCTGTATTACTTCTCCTCCAAAGAGGCTATTTACGAGGCGTTATTGGCCCAGCTGCTAACCGATTGGTTGCAGCCTGTGCGCGATATCGACCCCGAAGGCGAACCTGTTGAAGAAATCCTCAATTACGCCATACACAAAATGAAAATGAGCCGGCTTTATCCCCGTGAAAGCCGGCTTTACGCCAATGAAATCATCCAAGGCGCCCCGCGGATTAAATCCGTTTTAACGTGTGAACTGCGTGACGTGGTTCAAAGCTTGGCTCAATTAATTAGCAACTGGTCAGAGGCTGGACTAATTCGTGTTATTGATCCTTATCATCTAATCTTTTCAATCTGGGCCATGACGCAACATTACGCTGATTTTGATGTGCAGGTGCAAGCGATCTTGGGGGATGGCGATCACTTTCATGATGCAGAGCAATACCTAGAAGATATGTTGCGCCGCATGTTAACCGTTTAGAACGGTACGCAGTTTTAGCCACGCGCCGCTCCGTTCATTTGTTACTCAGCCGCAACACGGCCCGGATTGTTGGGATGTGTAGTCCAGTTGGCGTAATCATCCACAACAGTTATACCTGTACGCGGATCAACGGTGCCTGCGGGTTGCGCGACCATCGTGATGCAGTCCTCAACAGGGCAAACTTCCACACAAAGATTACACGCCACACACTCCGCATCTATTACGCTGAACTTGCGATCAGCAGACATGGCAATCGCTTGGTGTGATGTGTCTTCGCAGGCCGCAAAGCAACGGCCACAGTTGATGCAATCAGCTTGGTTGATTTCGGCCTTGGCCACATAGTTCAGATCAAGATACTGCCAATCGGTGGTGTTGGGGATCGCAGCGCCCATGAAATCTTGGATACTAGTGTAACCCTTTTCATCCATCCACTGGGACAGGCCACTGATCATTTCCTGAACAACTTTAAAACCATAGGTCATCGCTGCAGTGCACACCTGAACATTGCCACAACCCAGCGTAATAAATTCAGCCGCGTCCCGCCATGTTGTGACACCACCAATACCTGAGATCGGCAATCCAGCGGTTGCAGGTGCCCGGGCAATTTCAGACACCATCGACATAGCAATCGGTTTAACCGCAGGGCCGCAATAGCCACCGTGTGTCCCTTTGCCATTGATGGATGGTTCTGGGCTCATGCTGTCCAGATCAACCGAAACGATCGAGTTAATGGTATTGATCAAAGACACTGCATCCGCCCCACCACGTTTCGCCGCCGCAGCTGGCAAACGAACGTCTGTTATATTTGGCGTCAACTTTACGATCACTGGCTTGGAATAGTATTTCTTGCACCAGCGCGTCACCATTTCAATGTATTCCGGCACCTGCCCAACAGCCGCCCCCATGCCCCGTTCGGACATTCCGTGTGGACAGCCAAAGTTCAGTTCAATTCCGTCAGCGCCTGTGGCCTCGACCTTTGGTAAAATGTCTTTCCATGCTTGTTCTTCGCAGGGCACCATGATGGAGACGATAACCGCATGGTTTGGATAATCTTTCTTCACACGAGTGATTTCTTCTAGGTTCACTTCCAGTGGGCGGTCTGTGATCAATTCAATGTTGTTGAGGCCCAAAACACGGCGATCCGCACCGTGGATCACGCCGTAACGTGGCCCATTTACGTTCACCACTGGTGGCCCTTCGGCCCCTAAGGTTTTCCAGACAACGCCACCCCACCCCGCTTCAAACGCGCGGCGGACATTGTATTCTTTGTCGGTTGGGGGCGCAGAGGCTAGCCAGAAAGGGTTTGGGCTTTTGATACCCAAGAAATCTATTGTTAGATCAGCCATTAGTTCGCCCCTCCCATTAAGGTTGCATAAATATCCATTGCTGCATCACGACCTTCAGCCACCGCAGTAACAGTCAAATCATCACCACCGGAAGCGCAGTCGCCACCTGCCCAAACCCCATCGCGGCTAGTACGACCTGCACCTGTTACAGAAATCTTACGCCCATCAAGTGCCAATCCACCGTCAGTGACAAGCGTTTGACCGATGGCAGAAAATACTTGATCCGCAGCGATGCGCACTGTCTCCCCTGTACCTGTCAACCGACCGTCTTTTGTAACCGTATATTCCAGAACGAGCGCCGTGCTTGTTCCCGTAGACTCAAGCTTAAGCGGTTGGACATTGAATAAAAGCTTCACGCCATGTGACGCTGCGAGGTCTTGTTCATAGCGGCTCGCACTCATGGCTTCGCGGCCCCGTCGATAAGCGATAGTGACCTGCTCTGCACCAATCAGTTTCGACTGCACCGCAGCATCAACCGCCGTCATGCCGCCACCGATGACAACCACGTTGCGCCCAACAGGTATGCTGGCCAAGTCAGACGTTTGTCGCAATGTTTCAATAAACCCAACTGCGTCGGAAATACATCTATCATCTTGGCTCGGCATGCTAAGGGCGTTGACGCCGCCCAAACCAACACTGAGAAAAACCGCATCAAAATCAGAGCTAAGGCCATCAACTGTCATGTCCACGCCCAGCTTTTTGTTGTTCTCAATCCTGATTCCACCAATGGACAGCAACCAGTCCACTTCTTTTGCGGCAAAGTCATTTGTCGATTTATACGCTGCTATCCCGTATTCGTTCAAACCACCCGCTTTTGGCCGCGCATCATAAATTGTAACGTCAATACCCTGCATCGCCAAACGGTGTGCGCAGGAAAGGCCCGCAGGCCCTGCCCCAACCACTACTACCGTTTTGCCTGTCGGTGCCGCGCGGCTAAAGGGGTGGATCTGTTGTGCCATCAAGGTATCTGTGGCGTGGCGTTGAAGACGACCAATTTCGACCGGTTTGCCCTCTGACACCTCACGCACGCAGGCCTGTTCACACAATTCTTCAGTAGGGCAAACACGGGCGCACATTCCGCCCAAAATATTCATATCAAAAATTGTTTTGGCCGCAGCCTCTGGCGTTCCCGTGCTGATTTGACGAATGAACAAGGGAATATCGATGTCGGTCGGACACGCGGTCACACAGGGTGCATCAAAGCAAAAGTAACAGCGATCAGCAGCAACCCGCACCTCATGCGGTTCAAGCGGCAGATGTAGGTCTGCAAAGTTTTGTGCAAGCGCTTCGTTGCTTATGCGATCCGCTGCAATGCCTGGCGTCATAGGGCTAGTCATAGATCCTCCGTCGGTCAAATTACAGGATCACTATTGCACAGATTATTTTTTTATCAAACGGTAAAATTTTAGAGCTGTAGAAGTTGGAATTCCCAACATTTTTGACCAATTAAAACAAAAAACATAATAATATAAAGTAGAATGTGCTTAGGTCATTCTGAGTGTCCCCACTTGAACTGGTCCACCGCTATGTTTAGGAAACGGAGGACCAAGAATGGCGAACAAGCGACCGAAGCCAGAAGAGATTATCTCGAAGTTACGGCAAGTTGAGGTGTTGATGGGGCAAGGCATGTCCCGTCTGGATGCAATCAGACAGATTGGACTTGTTGAACAAACCTATTACCGCTGGCGCAAGCAGTATGGCGGAACGGGCGTAGATCAATTGAAGGAACTGAAGCGGCTCCAGAAGGAGAATGACCAGCTGAGAAGGGCAGTGTCTGATTTGACACTCGACAAATTGATCTTGAAGGAATCAGCAAGGGGAAACTTCTGAGTCCCGCTCGTCGCCGTGCTTGCATTGATCATGTGCGCAGCCAGCTCAAAGTTTCGGAGCGTCAAGCTTGTCAGGGGCTGGGGCAATATCGCTCTACACAGAGACATGTTCCCAAAGGGCACGCTGATGAATACAGACTTGTTGCGGATATTATCGAGCTGGCCAGACAGTTTGGGAGATACGGTTATCGCAGGATTGCAGCATTGCTCAAAGAAGCAGTTTGGTCCATCAGCGATGGCCGTATTGAACGGCTCTGGCGACGAGAGGGGCTGAAAGTTCCACAGAAGCAACCGAAGAAGAGGCGGCTCTGGCTGAACCCCTCTCGGGACATTGCTGCGCAATGCCCTGCCGGGCAGTGGACGGATCATGCGTTCAGCTGCGTCCTGAGTATCGCAATCATGTCTGGAGTTATGACTTTGTTCATTGCTGGACCTATGATGGTAAAGTATTTCGAACATTGAACATCCTCGACGAGGTTAGCCGGGAATGTTTAGCCATCAAGGTTGATCAGAAGCTGAACTCAACGAACGTGATAGATGCTCTAACCGATCTATTCATAATGCGTGGCTCTCCAGCATTCATACGGTTGGACAACGGCCCTAAGTTCACTGCTCAAGCCGTAAGAGACTGGATTGCGGCCGTTGGAGCAAAGACGGCCTACATCGAACCAGGCAGCCCTTGGGAGAATGGATACTGTAAGAGCTTCAACGGCAGGTTCAGAGATGAATCGCTCAACGGAGTGGGCTTCTACAGCCTTCGGGAAGCACAGATCATCATTGAAGAGTGGAGGAAACACCACAATACAAATAGACCACACAGTGCATTGGGCTATCGCCCACCGGCTCCTGAAACTATTATAAACATGGATCAGAAGCCAATCATGCACTAAGAATTAACCTGGAGCAGACGGATGAGGCTGCTCACCATGTTGCAATTGCTAGTCTTATTAATCCTGTGATGCAGGTAATCATTACAATTTTGGAACGCTTGTTGTTACTATGAATGAATACAATCTAATTGATGGAATACGGTTAAACCTCGAAGGCGAAGGAGCCAATGGGTCAATAACCATTGATTTAAAAGAAGGCCTCGCCCCCCTTCACACTAGCCGGATTTTAGATCTGGCGAATAGTGGCCAATATAATAACGTTGTGTTCCATCGAGTGATAGACGGGTTTATGGCTCAAACGGGTGATGTTGAAAACGGTATTTCAGGATCAGATTTGTCTCTTGCAGGTACTGGAGGATCAAACTTACCAGATTTAAATGCCGAATTTACTACCACGCCATTTGAACGTGGCACTGTTGGAATGGCCCGATCTTCTGCAGTTAATAGTGCCAACAGCCAGTTTTTTATTATGTTTGAAGATAGTCCCTGGTTAGATGGAAACTACACTCTGTTTGGTGAAGTAACTGCGGGTCTGGATGTATTAGATAATATTAAACTAGGCCTTGGTTCTAATGGCAAAGTTTTGGGTCAACCTGATTTCATTAAAAGTGTAGAATTTATAACCAATAGCTCCACTGATTTATTTTTCATTAATAGTGCCTCAGGCTTTATTACACCCCATGAATCATCTAAGCCTGGCATATATGGAGTTCACGTTGTTTCTAGTGATGGTTACTCAACGGAAATTAACAAGGTTGCTGTAGGTCTAGGGACTGAAGGGAACGACCAAATTACTGGTTCCTCGGGTAATGATCACTTAATTGGTGGTTCTGGTAATGACGTGTTAACCGGTGGCTCTGGCAATGACGTATTGACCGGTGGTTCTGGTAGTGATCACTTCGTCTATTCGCTAAACCCTTTGGTACCTGTAGGCATTGACACAATCACAGATTTTAATTCTGCTGAAGATGTTCTTGATTTAGTGGATTATGACAAATCAAAGATTACTCACAAGCTAGACGCGTCAGGTTATGATAAGTTTATTTTTACACAGGACAGTGGCACCAGTTCTTTAAATATTGAGACCCCTCAGGTTGCTACGTCCCTTAAAGTTAAAAACCTTAAGGATAATGTACTAAAGCTGTCAGACAGTTATCTAACAGTTGGTAGTTTAGGGGAACTTTCGATCTCTGATCTAAAAGCTATAAGTACCGTAAAAGTTGATAGTGTTACCAACTTCAAGGCTGATTTAAAGAAAGTAGAAGACAGCACTGCCAGTGACCCCATCGATCTCAGCGATGTGCTTGCTCAACTTAAGCATATCATTGGACTAAGAGAGCTTAAAGCGAATGCACTTCAAGCTGGTGATACCAATAATGACGGCGAAGTTAACCTTTCGGACGTGCTGGATAATCTAAAACACATCATTGGGCTGCGTGAGATAGATACATTTGACCTCGTAACAGACAACGGCTTTGCTATTAATGCTCTTGATGCTGACAGCAAAGGCAATCTGACTCTCGTGATTAATGGCGATGCGGATCAGAGCCATGCGGATTGGGATTTGGTTTAAAATTATTAGCCTATAAATATTACCTCATAATTGTATATCTTTATAAATCAAATGTTTATATTTATTTTATGCGTATGTGTAGTAGCCTAGAGGAATTCTAGTATAGTATAAGAAGTAAGATGAACCTAATGGACCAACCTTTTAAATCATTTTCATTTGAATACACTCCTTCATCCCCTCTTTCTCAGAGCCTCTTAAAGACACTCTTTGACGCCTTGGCCCTCGAAAGAAACCAACCGCGAAGAGTTAAATCAAAAGATATAATTACTAGAAGGCATGCTCTAGATCAGATTATCTCCTCACTCTTAATCACTCTCAACATGACTGAAGGACATTACTGCAGCAGGACAATTCAAAGGAGTAGTTTTACCAAAGAAGACTTTGGGCGAGATACTTTTGATGGTGTTATCCGTAGGTTAGAAGATAAAGGATATGTAACCTTTCAAAGAGAAACTCGTGAGCCATATTCAGGTTAACTTTCCCAAGTCTCGGTGCTGTCAGACTAATTAGAACTCGCATCGAATTGCTGGTGCAGCCTGAATCTATGCGCTCAATAATTGACGCCACTCAGCGAGAACAGCGGCGCGGTTCAGCTTGAAATTGAGGCGTGAGCAAAGGTGGCGTTCCTGGTTGAAGTGGTTCTGGAGTGACGCTTCGACGTAAGCGAATTTCTGGAACGCTGCCGTTCGTCGAAATCTTAGCATCGCCCTTTCTCGTCGTCGGAACGGTAGATGAGTTTTTTCAGCTCTGTTATTGATCCAGCGGCCTGTTTCTTGGCAGACAGAATTTCCTATGATTATCATCGCTGGGCAGTAAGAACGCAGTTTGTCCGTTACTGTAATTCTAGGCTGGCCATTGCGCTTCATTGATTTTCTTATGAATTTCAAAGCGGCGTCGCGATCACGTCGTTTGCTTACGTAGCTTTCCAGAACTTCACCTTCATGATCTACCGCACGCCCAAGGTAGTGCCGTTCACCGTCGATCTTCACGAAAACCTCATCAAAGTGCCACTGCCCATTAGAATGACTGCGTGCCTGCTTGCGTCTTTTCTTCGTAATCTCTGATGTAAACATTGGCCCGAAGCAATTCCACCAAAACCGGACTGTTTCATGGCTAACGTCAATGCCCCATTCATGCAGTAAATCCTCTACATTACGAAGCGAAAGCGTAAAACTAACGTACAGCATGACTGCAAGTCGGATGACTTCTGGGCTTACTTTGACTAGCGAGATGGGGAGTGTTTTGTCATTTGCGGACGCGACAAAAACACCCTGCCCTCTTCAACCAAGCTTAATCTGACAGTGCCAGCAAATGCTGGGTTATGGGTGATACAAACCCGCGGTTTTTGCCCTTAGCTGCGTCAAAGCCAAAACCGTGTCTATGGTGGGTGTTGCAGTCTTCGTTAGTGCTCCGAGCTCCTGCACGGACTTAACCAGCGCATCTATTTCCATTGGACGACCCTGATCCAAATCCTGCCACATAGACGTGCGATGCGCACCAACGGCCGCGCCGCCATCAATGCGTCGCTCCACATCAATCGGAAATTTCACACCAAGCTTTTCCGCAATTTCTTGAGCTTCAACCATCATCCCACGCGCCACCGCTCGTGTGCCCGGATCAGTACAAAGAATATCAAGCGTCGCGTGCGTGAGAGCAGAGATTGGGTTGAACGACAAATTTCCCCATAGCTTTACCCAGATTTCGTCACGCAATTTGGGACGAACAGGGGCTTTCAGACCTGCTGACATCAATGCTTGAGACAAGGCCACAGCTCGATCGGATTTAGACCCATCCGGCTCACCAAGCGAAAAGCGATTGCCTTCGATGTGTTTAATTACACCTGGCTCAACCACTTCTGCAGCAGGATAGACTACACAGCCCAGCACCTTATCAGGCCCAAAGCCAGTCCACTGCGCATCGCCGGGATCAACAGAGGCAAGCCGAGTGCCTTCAAGCACGCCACCAACACCATGGAAATACCACCAAGGCACACCGTTAACTCCAGAAACAATGGTGGTGTTTGGCCCAATAAGAGGAGCCATTTTGGGCACAACAGCAGGAACAGAATGCGCCTTAAGCGTCACGATGATGTAGTCCTGCACCCCAAGGTCTGCTGGATCATTAGACGCAATCGGGGTAACGGTCGTCTCGCCGGTTTCTTCGATCAAGCGCAACCCATTGGATTTCATTGCAGCCAAATGCGGACCGCGGGCCACAAGGCTTACATCAGCCCCAGCTTCTGCCAACTTAACGCCCATATAGCCACCGATGGCTCCTGCCCCAAAAACACATATTCTCATTGCAACCTCCTCAGCCTAAACCGAGTTTCTCGGCAAGACCGATCCGCTGGAGTTTGCCAGTAGCGCCTTTCGGGATTTCATCGAGAATTAGAATCTTACGCGGGACTTTAAACGCAGCAAGCCGTTGACTTGCGAAATCCCGAATTTCGCGGTCCGTCGCGCTTTGACCCTCTTTCAAAACAACAGCAGCACCCACGTCTTCGCCAAGTTTAGCATGCGGAACAGCAAAGGTAACACATTGCCCAACCGCTGGATGGTCAGAGAGAATACCGTCAACCTCCAACGGGCTAATCTTTTCGCCACCTCGGTTAATGATCTCTTTTAAACGACCTGTAAGAGACAAATAGCCGTCTTCATCAAACTCCCCTTGATCGCCGGTCCGGAACCAACGCTTACCTTCTGCTTCAAAAAAATTCTTTTCGTTCGCTTCAGGGTTAGCTTCGTAGCCAGGTGTGACGTTTGGGCCGGAGATGGAAATTTCTCCAACACCATTAATCAAGCGGTTTTCAATCTCATGAGCGATGCGCACTTCGGGACCCGCCGGAAGACCAACTGCACCGGGTTTCTGACGGCCCGGTTCAATAGGATTACAGCACATCTGATGAGCAGCCTCTGTCATCCCATAAGCTTCAACCACTGGCGCTCCAAAGGTTTCTGCCAGCTGGGTCATAACTGGACCCGGTAATGAGGATGAAGACGAACGCAAGAAGCGCAAGCGCGCGTTCTCGATAATCGCAGCATTCCGCGGCGCACGCGCTAAAATGGCCTGATGCATCGTTGGAACTGCTGTGTACCAGCTTGGGTCGACCTCTTCTAACCAGCCATAGAACTTCAGCGCGTCAAAACCTGGAGCACAGCTGATAGATGCGCCTGCTGCTAGCGATCCACTAACGGCTGCAATTAAGCCGTGAATGTGAAAAAGTGGCATAACGTTCAAGCAACAGTCATCTCTTGTTAAAGCAAGCGACTCCCTTACGTTGACGGCAGAGGCTGCTACGTTTGACTGTAAAAGAGGGACGATCTTCGGTCGCGAAGTGGTGCCAGACGTGTGCAAAATAAGGGCAACATCGTCGGGTGCTGGAACAGTGTCGGCTGCGCTTCCTGTTGCGGTGGTAGACAGGGTGAAACTACCCGCTGGATTACTTGCGGTAAGTTCGATCACAATCATGTCAAAACGCTTCGCCACTCTGCGTGCAGGACCATCGTAACCCGTTTCAACGATAATCGCTTTTGCCTTCAGATCCTCAAGATAGAAAGCAAACTCATCTTCCTTATACGCTAAGTTTAGTGGAGCCGTTGTAGCTGATTGCGCTACAGTTACGAAGGCTGCGGCCATTTCTGGGCCATTGGGCAGCACGATCGCAACACGATCTTGAGCTCCTATACCAGCCGCGCGCAGAGCCTGACGAACATTTAAAGTTAGGACTTTCAAATCTCCATAGGTCATCCAATCTCGGCCCGGTGCACCAATTGCGTTTGCCGTATCGGGATGGTCCTGAATCAGTTCTTCAAGTCTTTGCATGGTGTGTCTTTCATTAGTTCATTAGTTGCCGGTACCGCCGCTGTCCAAAACTTAAGGCGGTGTACAATTTTAAGAAACTCGACCATTTCGCCTCAGCAGCTTCCATGCAGGCAAGAGGATCAAGATGATTGCGATTATGGTTATTGGACCTGCGATTGGTCTGGTAAAGAAAATGCTAGGATCACCAGATGATAGAAGCAATGACTGTCGCAATGTCGGTTCAGCAATCGGGCCAAGGACAATCGCAAGGACCGCAGGTGCAAGCGGATAGTCAAATTTGCGCAAGAAAAAAGCGCCAAGACCGAAAATCACAATCATCCATAAGTCATGCATGCTCCGAGAAGCGGCGAAACCACCGATGATAGATAGAACGAAGATCAAAGGTGCCAGAATTGTGAATGGCATGCGCAGCATCCATACAAACAACGGGATGAACGCGAGGTTGATCAGAACTGCCGCAAAGTTTGAGACATAAAAAGACCCAATCAAGCCCCAGACAAATTCACTTTCATCCAGAAACAGTCGTGGTCCTGGTGTAAGCCCCCAAATCACCATACCGCCCAAAAGGATCGCGGTTGTTGGGGATCCTGGAATACCAAGCGTCAACATTGGCAACATCGCACCGGTCGATGCGGAATTATTCGCCGCCTCTGGTGCAGCAACGCCATCTGGCGATCCGTTCCCATATTCATGCGGGGTCTTCGAGATCATCTTTGCCACGCCATAAGACATTAGCGATCCAGGCGTCGCGCCAGCAGCTGGCAACACACCAACAAAAAAACCAAGAATGGAGCCAATCCAAGTTCCCCTCCAGCCGCGCTGAACTGCTTCTTTCGCATCAGAGGCAAGGCCTTTTGCCGTCATCTTAGGATTTGTCGTCGTGATCTCACCACGTGTTTGCTCAATCGTCCAAAGCATTTCTCCGATGCCATACACACCGATGGCCAAAACGATAAAGCCAATCCCACGGATGAACCCTTGGATATCGAATAGTACAAGTCGCGGTGCACCTGAGATGGTGTCAAACCCAACAGTCGCAAGTACGAGACCCAAACATATCGAAAAAATGGTTTTAGGGATATCGTCCCCGCCAAGACCAACGAACGTTGCAAAGGCCAGCAACATAAGTGCAAAGATTTCAGGTGGCCCAAAATTTAGAGCAACAGTTGCAAGAAGCGGCGCAAACAGAGTGAAAAACACCGTCGCGACTGTGCCACCAACAAAAGACGCTAGGGCTGCAGTAACCAAGGCCAGACTAGCTCTACCCTGCAACGCCAATGGCCGGCCATCGAAGGTTGTCGCCACCGCCGTTGAGGCTCCAGGAATGCCAAGTGTTACCGACGAAATCGCGCCGCCATACATGGCTCCATAATAGATTGCCGCGAGGAAAATAATGGCTGAGGCAGGTGGAACCAAAAACGTGATAGGTAGCAAAATCGCTACGCCATTTACGGATCCCAAACCGGGCATTGCACCTATGAACAAGCCAACGGTCACGCCAATCAGGATCAAAGCTAGATTAACAGGTTGTAGCGCAAGAAATATGCCGTCAGCAAGAAATGAGAATACTTCCATAATGGTCCTTTTAGCAGGGCTGCGTCAGTAGATGATGTCGTACATCAAGTCGAAAAATGGCTGCGTGAAGGGCAAGCCTTGTGGCATCGATATCTGCATAGCCCCTTCAAAAAAGAAAAACAGAACGAACGGCAGCATCAGCGCCAATCCAAGTGTCAGCGGCCACGAATGCCTGCCAAGGAAGCGTAAATAATAGAGCAGAAAGATACAAACGGCGCCATACATCGACACGACTGGAATCAGAGTGACGAAACCGACTACACCACCCCCTACAAGCACGACTGTACGCCAACCAAACGCGTCCATAAGCGGTTCGTCAGAAGCGGAAGCTGGGCTTTTACCACACCGCCAGTTCCATGCGATTCTAGCGCAACTTAGCAGCATTCCAAGAGACAGCCAGAAAGGCCAAAACCCCCCACCCGGACCTTGGCCGCGAATGTATCCGATGGGAAGTTCTGCGCTCTTCCACATCAGATAGATAGAAAAGAGAGCAAGAATCCCTACAAGTGAAATTTCACCATATCGCATTTTTGCTCTCCTTCCACAGGTCCCGCTTAATTTCCAATTTCAGAAAGAAGCTGACGGTGGTTCTCGACCTGTGTCGCCCAGTATTCGCGAGTCGTAGCCTCATCCATCGGCAATGGCGAGAGGCTTTCGGATTTCAAATAACCCTGCCACTCTTTACCCGCATAGACTTTGCCAAAGATGTCTCGATAGTAGGCTGCCGCTTCGTCCGACATGCCCGGCGCGCCGACGATTGCTCGCTGATTGTAGTAGGAAAAATCGTGTCCCTTTTCCTTCATCGTTGGAACGTCAGGGTAAGCATCCATACGTTCGTCAGAAAAGGCTAGCAGTGGAATAAACTCGCCCGCTTCGTAGAAACCCTTTGCTTCTGCCGGGTTGTTCACGGTTGCCATGATCTGTTGACCGGCCAGATCCTTCGCAACCGCACCACCGCCGTCATAAGGAATATATTTGATATCAAGTCCGTATGCGCCAGACATGTAGGCAATGACTATTGAATCTTCTTGACCCGCACCAGTACCGCCCATTACAAATTCGCCGTTCATAGATTTAACCTTCTCGGTGTATTGTTCAAAGGTTGTAATGCCGGAATCTTTGTGAACCCAAAGCACAAACGGGTCTACTCCCATCATTGTCAACGGAGTAAAGGTTTCAATATCGATACCCAAGGCTTCTTGACGGATCGGCGTCGTGTAGAAAGAGTTAAGCGTAACCATGATCGTGTGGTCTGGGTCGCGCGCACCCTTCAGATGCAAGAGTGCCTCCGCGCCAGAGCCACCGCCACGGTTTGTCGGAACCAAAGGACGGCTTGTCATGTCATTCGCATCAACAACGGACTGAACAAAGCGTGCAATCTGATCAGCCCCACCGCCAGCACCAGCCATGATCGTAAAATCGATCGGCCTCTTGGGCTGCCAGCCATCGGCCAGAGCAGTAAGCGGTAAAGTCGCTAAAGCAGTTCCTAACGTAAGTCCAAGAAAAAGTCTTTTCGATAGTTTCATACTGTTTTTCTCCTTTTAAAGTTAGTTAGTTTGATTTTCAGTGCGCCATCAGAATGGGCATTTCAGTGTTGTCCACGATCCGCTCTGTGTTGCCACCAAACAGCATTTCCGTTTCGTGGCTGTGGCTGTATGCGCCGACCACCAGCAAGCTGGCTTCTATGTCCTTGCTGGTCTCAAGAAGTGCTTTTGCGGGGTCTTTGCCACTAAATTCGACAACCTCAGCAGTGATGCCTCGCGTTGCGTAGTAGCTTTTCAGTTCTTCCACGGACGGTCCGTTTGGTTGGACCTTCCCACCGGTGACGATGCTGACTCGTTTGGCGCGTCGAACAATATCGAAAGAGGACGCGACGGCGCGCGAAGCTGGCAAGGAGCCATTCCATCCGATTGCTACATGCTCGGCGAACGTCTCGTTAGGTTGTAATTGCCCAGGGCAAATCAGAACTGGGCGTCCTGCGCCATATAGTGCTGCTTTCAAAGAGCTTTGGCCAAGGTTCCGTTCCCGCTGTGGTTTTGGCAAAACTATAAGATCAGACAACCGGCCTGCCTGCTTTACAACCTCGGCCATGCGTCCTTTTTTTTCTCTAAAAGTGCAGGCCGCGAAGCCATCAGAGATTGGGTCTTCCGTCAGCCCAAAATCGCGTGAGAGCAGACGCAATATGCTACGTAGGTGGTCTTCCTGACGGTTTGCCAGCTCAGCAGCCTGCTCCATCATGACTTTGCGAGCAAATTCGTTAATAGATAGCCCGGGAGGCATTAGATCACTCGCCTGCGCTCGGCAATGCACGACCTCGACCTGGGCACTGTGCTGCTTAGCAAGTTCTGCGGCATGCGCAAGCACTGTCGCCACCATACCATCGCCGCGTACCGGGACCAGTATCGATTTTATCATGACGACCCCCTTCTCATTTTAACTCGTCCACTTCTTATTTTCGAACAAGCACCTACAATTAAGTTCGAGAAGTCTAGTTGAAATGCTTATGATTGAGTAATTTTATGTCGTCAAGACAATTTTTTGGGCAATTTTATTACGACATGGATTTTTATTTATTTTTAAGGCTTTGTATTTACTTTATTTTAGTACGCAGTTGTATACTGAGTTTTTCTAATACAAGAAGGCAAATAAGTGCTGTCAGACGAATGAGAACTAGCATCGAATTGCTGGCGCAACCTGAATCTATGCGATCAATAATTGACGCCACTCAGCGAGAGCAGCGGCGCATTTAAAGCAATTTTACTCTGACAATGCTGTTTGTGCCAGTCGTTATCAGTCAGCTCCAGAACTGGTGCAGGAGCGCCATGGCCTGTGGTATTGCTGGCCGCAAAGACCTGCAATTGACCCAACACGCTGAAATAGTCGTTGGGGCTGTGCTCCATGTCAGTCAGTGCTCAATCATATCCTGCGGGCGCGGTGACCTCGGCCACAAAATTGCTGCATAGGCTGATCCAAAGACCAATCTGTTTGTTGCCAACGGCCAAAGCTCAGATGAAAGGATTCGTTGCCAGTTGCATCAGATAATCGCCTTTTCGATGATCTTGCGACCTGCAGGAATGCGATCAAAATGGAACTGTGTCATGTCGAGCGTTCGGTATTTGCCATGCACCATAATCTCGGCGGTTCCGCGCCCCATGGCAGGGGATTGTTGCAGCCCATGACCGGAGAAACCATTGAGGAAAAAAAGTTTTCAACCTCCATATGTGGCCCCAAAATCGCATTATTATCGAAAGTATTATAGGCGTAGTGCCCCGCCCATTCGGATTGGACCCTGATCACTTCGAACTGAGGAATGCGTGTGGCAAGGATTGGCCAGACGTAATTTTCCCAGATGCTGTGATCCATTATGAAGTCATCAGGGTCGACGGCGGGGTCGATATTTGAATGACCACCACATTGATATGTACCGCCACCGTTTTCACGGACGTGGACACCTGAGGGGTCGATCGTAAGTGGCAAATCTCGGTCTAACGGTTGCTCGGCGGAGAAAACCCACGAAAAGCGTTTGCGCGGCTCAACCGGCACATCGATGCCGGCCATGCGCGCAGTAATGGCTGCACGAGGCCCTGATGCGTTCAGGACTTGGCCACAGGCGATGACCTCGCCGGATTTTAACGTAACGCTTTCGACGCGGGTGCCACTTGCGTTTTTGTTCAACGCGACGACTTCGTTTTCGATATATTCTACGCCGCGTTCGCGGGCTGATTTGCGCCACCAGTCAAAGACAGCTGTTGCGTCCCAAAACCCTTCATCGATCAGGTTGATGGACCCTAAAACAATGTCGTCGATATTATAGAATGGATAGGCCGTTTTGATCTGATCAGGGATCATTAGTTGGGTCGCGGCACCCGCAGCCAGCTGCACCTTCTGGCTTTCGCGCAATACCTCAGCGAAGCCTTCGTTATCCGCCAAATACATGTAGCCAAATGACCGGATCGACAGGTCAGGCACACGGTCGTCGTTGCCCATATAACGGGGCAGGTTCTTTATGAAGTCAGCCGCGAACTGACTGATCCGCACATTCAATTCGCCTGAAAACTGTTGTCGCATGCAGGAGTTGGTGTGCATCGTAGAAGTATTTTCGTATGTAAGATCGCGATCCACGACTAAGACCATGCCGTCAAAATCCTTGTCATCGGACAAAAACCAAGCAGCCGAAGCACCCATCATGGCCCCGCCGATGATCACTACGTCATAGGATGTGTTTTTAGGAGTCTGGGTTTTCATATTGTATCTCCTCGTGCTACGGCAGCTTGAACCTCTGCGATGTCTGCTGTTGATAGGTTGTAATTTTTAGAGGCCGTCTCGGCTGAAATGTATCCACGTGCGAGATCACGCTTCACCAGATCAACAGATCGTTCGGACGGGTTGCCGTAGCCCGCACCGCCAGGGAAAGCCATGACGACGCGGTGCCCATGGGCCACGAACTGTTTGCCTTTGCCGTTCATAGCTGTGCCATCATCCTGGGCAATTGTTGTGGGTGCGCCTGCCTTTCCGCCACGACGCCCGCGTGCGGGATATTCAACACGGTCGAACATGGCTTGGATGTCGAATTCGTGACCCTCTTGTGCGCCAACTTCCATGTATTGGCCGAGGCCACCACGTGTCTTGCCAGCACCGCCTGAGTCAGGTCGTAGTTCCTTGCGCCAGATGATAATGGGGCCTGCGTGTTCGGTGGCCTCGATCGGCATGGTCATGACACCGGAAGGAAACGCCGTGGCATTCAAGCCGTCGTGGTCGGGCCGCGCCCCTGATCCACCGGAATTGAAGGTTAAAACCTCTGAGCGACGCGCAGTTTTCGGGGCTGGCTCATCCGTGCGGGGGCGCAGGGAAACCTGGAAATTGCAAAGGCAACCTGCTCCCTCAGCAGGCACTAAACCTGGTAGGATCTTGTCGAAGGCATCGTAAACGGCGTCAGGTACAAAATGCCCAACGATGTGGCGCAATGCAACCGGAGCAGGATGCATTGCGTTCACGATTGAGTTTTCAGGAGCTTTAATCTCAAACGGCGCAAGCGAGGCTGCGTTGTTTGGAATCTCGGGCGCAATGGCGACCTTAAGCGCATAGCAGGCATAGGCCTTTGCGTAAACCAGCGGGCAATTGATACCCTTCTTGTCGAGGCCGGACGAGCCAGTGAAGTCCGATACAATTCTGTCGCCCTCAACACTCACTTTTACTTTCAGCATGATGGGGCGATCAAAACCGTCCATTGTCATCTCGCCAGTTGCTGATTTCTGCGGCAGTGCCGCGATCCTCTCAATGGTTGCGCGGCGGGAATTGACGAGGATGAACTCGGCAATACCGTTCAGATCAACAAGGGAAAACTCTTCCATCATATCGACAAGGCGGCGATGACCGATCTCGTTACAAGTGGCAAGAGCGTAGATGTCGCCAATCAACTGGTCAGGTTCGCGTACGTTGCCACGGATTATGCGGGTCAGGGTTTCATCCACCTCGCCTTTGTCAGCAAATTTCATAATCGGAATGTAAAGACCCTCTTCATAGACACTGTGCGCGTCCGCGCCGAACCCGCGTCCACCGATGTCCACAATGTGCGCGGTGCACGCGAAGAAACCAGCCAGTGCGCCGTCATGGAAGGACGGCGTGACCATTGTTATGTCGTGCAGATGCCCTGTACCTTCCCATGGATCATTGGTGATATAAACATCGCCGTCATGGATATTGTGGCGCCCAATCCTGCGGATGAAATGTGGAACCGCGTCAGCCATCGCGTTGACGTGGCCGGGTGTTCCAGTCACAGCCTGTGCCAGCATGTTTCCAGCTACATCATAGATCCCCGCTGAGAGATCACCCGCTTCGCGTACAGAAGTCGAAAATGCAGTGCGCACAAGGGCCTGCGCCTGCTCTTCCACGACCGAGATCAGACGATTCCACATCACCTGATAGGCCACTTTTGAATGCTGTTTGCTCATTGGTCGGCTCCTTTTATGATAATGTCGATGCAGCCGTCGGGTTGGCGAATTGCGTCTCGGCTAGCCGGCACAATGATAGTGGTTTCATCCTCAACGACGGCAACTGGCCCAAGCGCTCTTTCGCCTGTCGACATGTCGGAGCGGTTCACAACATCCGCATTAAGAAACTTGCTCGCGGCCGCATCAAACAATTGACGTCCACCCATAGATGTTGCGCTCGCTTTGCCGCTGGTTTCAGCCACGCGTGCAACCTTTTCTGGCGGGGTCGTGGCATTGACCGACCAGACGGTGATTTCGATATCCATACCCGCAACAGGGCGGCCAAAAAGCTTGGAGTAATCCTCAATAAACCGCGCTTCAAACGTCGCCGCATCGGGGTTCATCGCTTGATCTTCGGTCAACTCAATCGGGATTTCCCAGCCTTGACCTGTGTATCGCATGTATACTTTGAACTCCGCCAGGATAGGACTGACTTCATCGCAGGTGCGCACGAACCCTGTGGCTTGTGCCTTCAGATCCGCGAGCAAAGACTTGATCCGATCACCGTCAAAGTCCGACAGTTTCATATAGACAGATCGATTGGCCTCGAAACTAAATGGCGCGCGCAAGAACCCGATCGCGGAGCCAACACCTGCACCCGGTGGAACCAGCAGACGCTCAACGCCCAGTTTTTCGGCCAAACGACCCGCATGTAGCGGAGCCGCACCGCCAAACGCGATCATGGTGTATTCGGACAGATCCTCACCGTTTTCAACGGCGTGGACGCGCGCAGCATTGGCCATGTTTTCGTCAACGACTTCCGCAATGCCAAACGCCGCTTCGACTGCGTCCATACCAAGCTTCGTACCGACATATTCCGCTATCGCGGTGCGTGAGGCATCGGGGAACAGTTTGATCGAACCACCAGCAAAATTCTCAGGGTCAAGCTTGCCTAAAACAAGATCCGCGTCCGTTACAGCAGGGCGCGTGCCATGACGTCCATAGCAGGCGGGGCCCGGTTCGGAGCCCGCGCTTTTGGGACCAACGCGGATCTGTTGCAGCGCATCGACATGCGCCAGCGAACCACCACCTGCACCGATTTCTACCATGTCGATCACAGGAATCGAGATTGGCATGCCAGAGCCCTTCTTGAAGCGATACGAGCGCGCCACTTCAAACACGCGGCTTGTTTTGGGGGTCTGGTTCTCGATCAGGCAAATCTTGGCGGTCGTACCGCCCATGTCGAAGGACAGCACTTTGTCCAGACCATAGCTCGCGGCAATGTGTGCCGCAAAAACCGCGCCGCCTGCCGGACCAGATTCAACCAATCGCACAGGAAAATCAGCCGCGTTCTGGACCGAAATAATCCCACCACCAGAGTGCATCAAGAATATACGGCAGAAAACGCCTTCATCGTTCAAGCGGTCTTCAAGACGACCCAGATAAGAGGCCATCAACGGTTTGATGTAGGCATTCGCGACGACAGTGTTGAACCGTTCGTACTCTCGCATCTGGGGCGATACCTCAGACGAGATTGACACCGCGACATCGGGTAGTTTTTCAGCCAACACATCACGTACAAGCTGTTCGTGGGTCGGATTTAGGTAGGAGTGGATCAGACCGACAGCGACACTCTCAAATCCACCTTCGGCAATCTGATCGACAATCGCCTCAACTTCGGCGCGATCCATATCAATAAGAATTTGCCCGTTTGCATCGACGCGGCCCGCAACCGTGAAGCGCATCTGACGCGGCAATAAAGGGTCGGGTAGGTTCAGGTTTAAATCGTATTGCTCAAACCGAGACTCCGTTCGCATTTCGATCACATCCCGGAAACCTTTTGTTGTGATGAGGGCGGTCTTTGCGCCGTGGCGTTCAATCAACGCATTCGTGGCAAGCGTGGTCCCATGGATAATCTGGCCAATCTGCACAGGAGTCACATCCGCCTTGGCACACACCTGATGCATCCCATCGATAATTGCATTTTCAGGGGCCGAATACGTTGTGAGAACCTTTGTTGAAAACGGCACGCCATCCTTTTCCAATACAACGTCAGTAAATGTGCCGCCGATGTCGACGCCAAGGCGAACGGAAGGTGCTGCCATCTTGGTCTCCTGCAGTAGATTACCCAAACAGATGGCCTAAAATGCACCAAAAAATCAAATCGATTAAAT
>Ga0213869_10000639_pt1 | contig 27716 bp, 19 predicted proteins | sample PICome_10_FD_160083 | JGI IMG/M metagenome (GOLD analysis project Ga0213869, IMG submission 160083) | Coastal seawater microbial communities near Pivers Island, North Carolina, United States - PICO132 | ecosystem: Environmental > Aquatic > Marine > Coastal | place: USA: North Carolina...
CTTGTATGCAGCAGTCCTGAAATCATTAATTTTATCGTTCTCAATAAACTCTTTTTTTACTTCTTGAAAACCATCAATCATCATGTCGTCAAGACCGGAACGGACTAAATCGATTTCATTTACTCCATCTAATAATTCTGATTTATATTTTTCAGGCATTGGAGAATTTGTCATAGATTCAATCGCTTCAATTAAAGAGCTTAGCTGTATAATATTTTTTCTTTTTTCTAGTCTACCAAACCTTATGTGTTGAAGATTCTTCACCCATTCAAAATAACTTACAGCAACTCCACCAGAGTTGGCGAGAATATCAGGAATAACAAAAACTTTTTTTCTATTAAGGATCGAGTGACCCTTATAACTAATAGGGCCATTTGCTGCTTCAACTATAAGCTTTGCCTTAATGTCATCTGCATTTTTTTCAGTGATAACATTTTCTCTAGCTGCTGGAATTAAAATATCACATTCTTTTTTTAGCAATAAAGAGGGGTCTTTTATAAAAGTGCCTTTTAAATATTTTTCAAAACTCCCATGTTTAGTAAAGAATTTTTTTGCATGTTCAACATCTAAACCTTCTTGATTAAATATAGCTCCATTATATTCAGCTATACCAATAAGCCTTACTTGATTATCCTCACTAATAAATTTTGAGGCATGATAGCCAACATTTCCTAATCCCTGGATAATAAAAGTTTTATCACTCATTGAGGAAGTGAAGCCAACCATTTTTAATAAATCCTCATTTCTAAAAAACTCTCTAACAATATACTGAACACCTCTTCCTGTTGCTTCTTCACGACCCTCTAATCCATTTTTATTAGCAGGCTTCCCTGTAACACACCCAGCTGCATTAATATCTGTGGGGTGAATTTTTCGGTATTCATCTGCAATCCATGCCATTTCTCTAGATGATGAGCCAATATCTGGGGCAGGAACGTTTTGCGATGGACTTATCAAATCTCTTTTTATTAACTCTTGAGCAAATCTCCTAGTAACTTTTTCAATTTCAAAATCTTCCCAATCATTTGGATTAATTTTTAGACCACCTTTTGATCCTCCAAAAGGAACATTTATGATCGCATTCTTATAGGACATAAGAGCTGCAAGAGCTTCAACCTCTTCTGCATGGGTATCTAAATCAAACCTTATACCGCCTTTAGTTGGTTCCATATGCTCTGAGTGAACTGATCTCCATCCTTCAAATGTATGAATATCACCCCTTAACCTAACACCAAATCTAACAGTGTAAGTTGAGTTGCACGTAATAATTTTTTCAGCTAAACCCTTAGATATAGGTATGAGTTTTAAAGCTTTATTTACGAACTTAGTAGTGTCATTTAAAAAATTATTCATTTGATCCCCTTAATAAAATATTAATCTATTTTATTCAGATTAACTATATATAAATTCACTAAGATTGATTTTGTTTTTTAATGAATTAATAAATAATAATTACTATTTTTAATCTATAATGTTTCGTTTCGTGGCGGGCGTAGCTCAGTTGGTTAGAGCGCTGGATTGTGGCTCCGGAGGCCGTGGGTTCGAACCCCATCGCTCGCCCCACTTAAGTAGGTAAATTAAATGACAAGCAAACTAAAAAAACTTAAAGATTTAGAAAGAAAATTAACTGTTTCTGTTCCTGTAGAAGAATATGATTCAAAATTTAAATCAAAAATTAATAACATTAAAGGGCAAGCTAAGCTAGATGGTTTTAGGAAAGGCAAGGTTCCAAATGATGTTTTAGAACAAAGGTATGGCCCATCAATTCATGCTGATGTTGTAAATGAGTTAATACAAAAATCATATCCAGAAGCACTTAAAGAAAACAATATTAGACCAGCTTCTGCGCCAGAAGTAGCTCTTGAAAGCGAAGACCCAAAAAAACCTATTTCATACTCAGCAACTTTTGAAATTTTTCCTGAAATATCACCTAAGCTTAGTAGCTGGACTAAATATGAAAATATATCCATATCTATTGAAGATGAGGATATTGATTTAGCTATAAAAGATATTGTTAAAAGATATGGGGAATGGGAGGACGTAACAAGAAAATCTCAAAAAGATGATCAGGTCATCATAGATTTTACTGGAATGATTAATGGAGAGGAGTTTGAAGGAAACTCTTCAGTAGATTTTAAGCTTGTTTTAGGAAGTAATTCTATGATTCCTGGATTCGAAGACTCTATAGTTGGAAAAGAGCCTTCAGAATTTAAAATCACATCAAAGTTCCCTGATGACTATTTTAAGAAAGATCTTGCAGGGGTTGAGGCTGAGTTCAATATTAATTTAAAAACAGTACAAGAATTAAAAGTTGCAAAAGTTGATGAAGAGCTTTTTTCAAAACTCGATATGGAAGTTAAAGATGAGGATGAGTTCAAAGAAGAAATCTCAAATAGAATGAAGAAAGAAGTTAAGACACAGGAAAAAGATTTAACCAAAGAGTCTATGTACGAAACCTTACTTAAAACAAATAGCTTTAGCGTTCCAAAAGTAACTGTAAAAGAACAAGCTGATTTAATGCGAAAGGATGCATTAATGAGAATTGGCCACTCTGAGGAAAATGCTGGAGATGACTTATTTCCAGTTGATTCATTTATGGAAAATGCAGAGAAAAGAGTAAAGCTAGATCTATTATTTGCAGAACTTGTAAATCATTTTGAGCTTACTGTTGATAAAGATAAATTAGATGTCTTTATTGATAAAGAGGCTACTAAATATAAAGATGCAGATCAATTTAAACAATGGATAGCAGGTCAACCTCAGCAATTAGAACAATTTAGAATGATGGCTTTGGAAGAGCAATTAGTTGAAAATTTAGAAAATGCCCTTAAATCTAAGGATAAGGTGATAAGATTCTCAGAACTAGCTAATAAATAATTATGAAAGATATACAGTCAGCATTAGTCCCAATGGTTATCGAGCAAACGCCTCGTGGGGAAAGATCATTTGATATTTACTCAAGACTCCTTAAGGAAAGAGTTATATTTCTATCAGGCCCTGTAGAAGATTACATGTCTAATTTAATTGTTGCTCAGCTACTTTTTTTAGAATCAGAAAATCCTGAAAAAGACATATCTATTTATATTAATTCTCCAGGAGGCTCTATTTCAGCCGGCTTAGCTATTTACGATACTATGCAGTTTATATCTCCTTCAATTTCAACTTTATGTATTGGTCAGGCTGCAAGCATGGGAGCGATCCTACTTGCTGGTGGTGAGAAAGGTAAAAGGTTTGCTCTCCCAAATTCTAGAATAATGATTCATCAGCCTCTTGGTGGTTTTCAAGGTCAAGCATCTGACTTTGAGATTCATGCAAAAGAAATACTACATATGAAAAAAGTTGTTAATGAGATTCTTGCAAAACACACAGGGCAAACAATTAAAAAAATTGAAAAAGATACAGATAGAGATAACTTTTTAGATACTACTGCAGCAATAGACTATGGTCTTGTTGATAGTGTTTTGGACAAAAGAGAGGCTGTTAATGGCAAGTGAGACGTCTGGTGATAAATTAAATTGTTCATTTTGTGGCAAAGTTCAAGATGAAGTTAAGAAATTAATAGCTGGTCCAAGCGTATACATTTGTAATGAATGTGTTGATTTATGTAATGACATCATCGAAGAAGAGATCAAAAGTGAAGAAGATATCTCGTTAGATGAGCTCCCATCACCTTTAGAAATATTCAATAAGCTTGATGAATATGTAATTGGTCAAGAATCTGCAAAAAAGGTTTTATCAGTTGCTGTATATAACCACTACAAGAGATTAAGAAAAAATAATGCAAAGGACGCGGTTGAACTTCAAAAAAGTAATGTTCTTCTTTTGGGCCCAACAGGAAGCGGTAAAACACTTCTCGCACAGACTCTGGCAAAAATTTTAAATGTCCCATTCACTATTGCTGATGCAACAACATTAACTGAAGCTGGTTATGTTGGTGAGGATGTCGAAAATATTATACAAAAACTACTTCAAAAATCTGACTATGACCCTGAAAGAGCTCAATTAGGAATTGTTTACATAGATGAGATTGATAAGATAGCTAGAAAATCTGACAATCCATCAATTACTAGAGATGTTTCTGGAGAGGGTGTGCAGCAGGCACTTCTTAAGTTAATTGAAGGTACAGTAGCATCTATTCCTCCTCAAGGAGGTAGAAAACATCCTCAACAAGAGTTTATTCAAATAGACACGTCTAATATTTTATTTATATGCGGCGGTGCTTTTTCTGGATTAGATAAAGTTATTGATCAAAGAAATAGCAATATTGGTATTGGCTTTGGTGCAGAGGTGAATAAAAAATCAAATGTACTACCTATCACTAGTAATGTTGATGATTTAGAGCCAGAGGATTTAGTTAAGTATGGATTAATCCCAGAATTTGTTGGAAGATTGCCAGTTATATCAAGCTTGCATGAGCTTGATGAACATGCACTAGTAAGGATTTTAAAAGAGCCTAAAAATGCTTTAGTCAATCAATACAAACATTTATTTGAAATAGATGATGTTGAACTTACATTCAGAGACGAGGCATTGGTAGAAATAGCTCGTCAGGCCATAAAAAGAAAAACAGGGGCCAGAGGTTTAAGATCTATAATGGAAGACTTATTAATGGAAACTATGTTTGGCTTGCCCAACCCTGATCTAGAAAAAGTAATAATTGACGAGAATACAGTTATATCCAAATCAGAGCCTATCAAACTACTTAAAAACACAACTAAAAAATCATCATCTGCTAATTGATATTTTCATAACAGTCCCTATATTGGGTATATGAAAGAAATAAAATCAGATCTCCCTTTAATACCCTTAAGAGACGTTGTAGTCTTTCCTGGTATTGTTACTACACTATTTGTTGGAAGGCCCAAATCTATTGAGGCTTTAAATATAGCAATGTCTTCCAATAAAAAGCTGGTTCTTGTTAGCCAAATTGATCCTGCTCTTGAGAATCCAGAATTTGATGATTTATACAAAAGCGCATCTATCAGCAACCTTCTTCAATTAATTAAATTGCCTGATGGGACTATGAAAGTTCTTGTAGAGGGTTTCAAGAGGTGCTCAATAGAAAGTATTCATGAAAAAGAAGGCTATGATATTGCAAGAGTTATTACTATAGATGATATTCCTTTAAAAGAAGCAGACTCTTCTAATCTAGTAAGGTTTATTAAAGCTAAATTTGAAGATTACATTGGAATAACAAAAAGAATACCCCCTGAGATTGTATCTACAGTTGACTCACTAGATGATTTATCAAAGTTAATAGATACCATAACCGGCCATCTCCCAATTGAAACAGCAAAAAAACAAGAAATACTTGAGATACCTGATTTAAAAGACAGATCAGAAAAGGTTTTAATGTTTATTGAATCCCAACTTGATGTTATTGACGTAGAGAAGAAAATCAGAGAACGTGTGAAAAAACAGATGGAGAAATCTCAAAGAGAATACTATCTAAATGAGCAAATTAAGGCTGCACAAAAAGAGCTTGGAGAGATTGGTGAAGAAGGAGATGAGCTAGAGGAGTTAGAAGAAAAAATTAATAAGGTTGGAATGCCTAAAGATGCTCTTAAAAAAGCAAAAAGTGAGCTGGCTAAGTTTAAGCATATGTCTCCATCATCTGCAGAAGCATCTGTTATAAGATCCTATCTTGATTGTTTGGTTGATGTGCCATGGAAAAAGAAATCCAAAGTAAAGTCAGACATTCAGGCATCTCTTGATATCTTAGAGCAAGATCATTATGGACTTGAAGAGGTTAAAGAAAGAATTATTGAGTATCTTGCCGTCCAAAAAAGAGTTAAATCCATGAAGGCCCCAGTTTTATGTCTAGTTGGCCCTCCGGGAGTTGGAAAAACCTCACTTGGTGAATCCATAGCCAGGGCTACGAATAGAAAATTTGTAAGAATGTCTCTAGGCGGAGTCAGAGATGAGTCGGAAATTAGAGGACATAGAAGAACCTACATAGGCTCAATGCCAGGAAAAATAATTCAAAAACTTTCAAAGGTTGGTGTAAAAAATCCTCTATTTTTATTAGATGAAATTGATAAAATTGGGATGGACCACAGGGGTGATCCAGCATCCGCATTGTTGGAAGTTTTAGACCCAGAGCAAAATAATACTTTTAGTGATCATTACTTGGAGGTTGATTATGACCTTTCAGAGGTAATGTTTGTTTGCACAGCTAATAGTTTAAATATCCCTACGCCTTTATTAGATAGAATGGAAATTATTAGAATCCCGGGTTATATAGAAGATGAAAAACTCAACATTGCTTCTAAATATTTATTACCTAAGCAAATGGAAAGGAATGGTTTAGCGGACAATGAGATAAAATTACAAAAAGAAGTAATCCTCTCTTTAATTAGATATTACACAAGAGAAGCTGGCGTAAGAGGCCTAGAAAGACAGATTGCAAAGATCCTAAGAAAGGTAGTTAAAGAAAGACTCTTATCCAAAAAAGTTATTTCCAAACCAACATCAATCACTGAAAAAAACCTTGAGACATTCTCTGGGGTTAAAAAGTTTAAATTTGGTATAGCCGAAAAAGACAATGCTGTTGGTCAAGTAACTGGCTTAGCATGGACTGAAGTTGGCGGAGAACTGTTAACTATAGAAGCTTCCCACATTGCCGGTAAAGGCAACATTATAAAAACTGGATCACTTGGTGATGTAATGCAAGAATCAATTCAAGCAGCTCTTACAGTGGTAAGGTCTCGAGCAGATTCTCTTGGTATAAAGCCAGATTTCTATGAAAAATATGATGTACATATTCATGTTCCAGAAGGAGCAACACCAAAAGATGGCCCAAGTGCTGGTGGTGGAATGGCAATATCTTTAATTTCAGCATTTACAGGAATTCCAGTAAAGGCAGATACTGCAATGACCGGAGAGATAACTTTAAGAGGTCAAATCTTAAAAATAGGTGGGCTTAAAGAAAAGCTATTAGCTGCGAAAAGAGGCGGAATTAAAAATGTAATTATTCCTAAGGAAAATGAAGCAGACCTTCAAGAGATACCTAAACAGATAACAAACTCGCTGAATATAATTCCAGTTGAGTGGATAGATGAAGTTATTTCTCATGCTCTTTTAAGAGAGCCTTCACCAATAAGAAAAAGCGCTTCAAGTATAAAAAATAAAGCTACTAAAAAATCCAACACGAAACAGGAAAATAACCAAGCACACTAAAACCCTTTATTTACTTGACTTTTAGCCTTAAAAGGCTTTTCATAGAGGGGTATTTATTAAATAAATTTACATAGAGGAGTATTTAATATGAATAAATCAGACTTAATTGATGCAGTAGCAGGTGATGCTGATATATCTAAAGCTTCAGCAGGCAGAGCTGTTGATGCAGTTTTAGGTGGAATCGGTAATGCCTTAGGTAATGGTGATTCAGTATCACTAGTTGGTTTTGGAACATTTTCAGTAAGGCATAGAGCTGCTAGAGAGGGTAGAAATCCTCAGACTGGCGCATCAATGCATATTGCTGCTTCTAAAGTTCCAGGTTTTAAAGCTGGTAAAGGTCTTAAAGATAAGGTCAAAGCTAGTTAAGTTTTTTTAACTTTAAAAAAGGGTGCTTCCGCACCCTTTTTTTATTTATAATATTGTCATTATGCTTGAATCACTCAGAAATTTTTTAACGGGACCAAGATTATTTATTGTAATTGCAGCATGCACATTACCATTTGTATTTTTAGGTTCAACATCACTACTCAATCAAACTTCGACATCTTTAGGTTCTGTAAACGGAGAGACTGTTACGGAATCAGATTTTCAGGTTGCATCTAATATAACAATTCAAAGATTTAAAAGTATGTATGGAGAGGACTTTGATTTCTCTATGCTTGATGAAGACATACAATTAAGTCAAATTAAAAATGAGTTGATTGTTCAAAAGTCTTTGCTATCTCAGGCTAGATCACTTGGTTTAATTAACGAGACCACAAGAGAGTTTGCTAAAAAACAGATAATGACCAATCCAGTTTTTCAAATAGATGGTCAATTTGATGAAAATATTTATGAAGCTCAAGTGAATGCAAGTGGGCATACCAAAGAGAGCTACATTAAACTAACAACTGATTTGGTTGCAACAGAGTTGTTTAGAAACTCTATAACCTCCGAGCCTTTTTCAACCCAAGATGAGGTTATGCAGATAGCTAATCTTCTTGAGCAAACATTAAATATAGATTTTATAAAAATAGATTCTGAATCTTTGCAATCTAATATAGCTAATACAAAGGATGAGCTAGAGGAATTTTATAGCGAAAATGAATATATGTTTTATTCAGATGAGCAAAGAAAATTTGAATATATTCTTTTAACACCTGAAGACTATAAATCTAAAGTAGTCGTTCCAGACAACTATATAAATGATAGTTACGATGACTACTTATCAAAAGCAGGCGAAAGAAATCAAATTCGTATTTCACACATAATGATTGATAAGATTAACTATGATAATGATGGTGCTGCCTTTAATGCTATACAAGAGATAGAATCACAGTTGCTAGGTGGTGCTGGCTTTAGTGAGCTAGCATCTAAATATAGTGATGACCTTGCTTCCAAAGAAAATGGTGGTGATTTAGAGTATTTTTCTCCTGATTTTTTTGAAGTTAAATTTGCAGAGGCTGTAAAAGATTTAAGACTGAATGATATTAGTGAAATTGTCGAATTAGATACGGCATTTCATATCATCAAAGTTACTGAATATGAGGAAGCTGAAGTTTTATCTTTTGAAGATATGAAAGAAAGCATATCTTCCAATTTAGTAGATTCTGAGGCTCTGGCTTTAATGAAAGATGACTATGATATTGCATATGACCTCATCGATAGTAATTCTTCTATTGGCGCCATTTCAAATGCATTATCTGCCAATATTCTTGAGAGTGACTTTCTTGCTTTAAATAATTTTATTAGTGAGAATTTTGATTCAAGAGTAAGAGATTATATTTTCTCACCAGACACACAAGAAAACGTACCATTTGCAATAGATTTAGAGGAAAGCATTCTGGTAGTGTCTTTAAAAGAAATAAATAAATCTTCTCTAAAAGACTTAGAGTCAGTTTCTCTTGATGCTAATAGAATGCTCTCATCAAATAAAGGTAAAGAAAAGCAGTTAATGCTTACAGCAGAAATTGAGTTATCAAAATCTGATGGAACCTCTGATGACTTCATATCAGCATATCCGTATGTAACTAAAGATAGTTTTGTTAACATTAATCGAAATTCATCATTAATGCCGCAAGAAATTATTTTTCAGGCATTTCAACAATCTGAAGGAGATAGTATTACTTTGGTAGCTAATAATAATGATACTTATATTCTAGATATTGTTAATGTGAATAAACCCTCTGATGAATCTATATCAGATCTTTTAGAAGAATATAAGGGATTTTCTAAAGAGCTTATTTCAAATAAAATTTCTGAGGTTGTTAGCAGTGAGGTTTTTGATACAGCTAACGTTAAATTAAATAATATAATTTTTACAAATGAATAAAATACTACTTTCTTTTCTATCACTAGTCCTAATAATTAGTTGCTCAAAAAGTGTATCTCCAGTGGATACAGGTCTTGAGAATCAGACTTTTCACTTTGGTAATGGCTCTGAACCTCAGGGAATCGACCCTCACATTGTGACAGGAGTCCCTGAGCATCATCTTTTGATTGCTCTTTGCGAAGGTCTTACTACTTCCAATCCAAGAGGAGGAGAAAGTCTTGCAGGAGCTGCTGAGTCTTGGGATATTAGCGAAGACGGAAGAATCTATACTTTTAACTTACAAAAAAATGGAAAGTGGTCAAATGGAGATTCTGTAACAGCTCAAGATTTTGTTTGGTCTTGGATGAGAGTGCTTACGCCTTCTCTTGGGTCTCAGTATCCTGATATGCTTTATTATGTTGAGGGAGCCCAAGAATATCATTCACATGACAGCTCTCAAGGAGAAGCGCAGCCGTCATTTGATACCGTGGGTGTCAAGGCCTTGGATGACCATACGCTTGAGGTCACACTTAACAACCCAACACCTTTTTTCTTAGGTCTACTTAGTCACTACAGCACATGGCCAGTTCATAAGGAAACGGTTTTAAAACATGGTTCAATTGATGACAGGAATGGTCAATGGACTCGACCTGGTAATTTTGTCTGTAATGGCGCATTTCAATTAAAGTCATGGGAACTAAATAGCAGAATTATTGTTGAAAAAAACCCAATGTACTGGGACGCAAATACAGTTGGATTAAATGAAATACATTACTATCCTGTTCAAAATGTTATGACGGAAGATAGAATGTTTAGAGCAGGGCAGCTTCATGTCACTAGCACATTACCTTCTCAAAAATGTCCTGTTTATATCGAAGAAAAAAATCCTGATTTAAGAATTGATCCTTATATGGGAACATATTTTTACAGATTAAATACGAAGCATCCTGTCTTGCAAGATCCTAAAGTTAGAAGGGCATTAGCTTTTTCGATTGATAGAAAACAGCTTGTTGATAAGGTTACTAAATGTGGCCAGATACCCGCTTATTCCTTTACACCACCAGGTTCAAATGGATATGAACCTGATACATCAATTACTTTTGATCCAGAATATGCAAAATCCCTACTAAAAGAGGCTGGTTATGATGAAAATAACCCATTTCCTGAACTTGAAATACTATTCAACACAAATGAAGATCATAGAAAGATTGCATTGGCTATTCAACAGATGTGGCAGCAAAATTTAGGCGTTCAAATCAAATTGGTTAACCAAGATTGGAAAGTTTATTTAAACAGAGAGATGATCGGTGACTTTGAGGTCTCAAGGGCTGGTTGGATTGGTGATTATGAGGATCCAAATACTTTTCTAGATACTCTTAGACCTAATAGAGGAAATAATAAGACTGGTTGGGCTAATGCCGAATACGATTCGTTAGTAGAGAAAGCTAACGAAACACAAGATCAGGCTAAGAGGTATGACTTGTTAAATACGGCTGAAAAAATTCTTATTGATGAAATGCCAATTATTCCCCTTTATACTTATGTACGTTCTTATCAGCTTTCACCAGATGTTAAAGGGTACTATCCTAATTATCTAGACCATCATCACCCAAAATATATTTATTTAGAAAGAGATTAAAAAAACTAGATGCTAGCTATTTTTATTAAAAGAGTTTTTATGGCTATCCCAGTGTTACTAGCTGTGGCTACTATGACATTTTTTTTAATTAAATTAGCTCCTGGTGGCCCATTTGATGCTGAAAAAGCAGTCTCACCTCAAGTGCTTAAAAATCTTAATGCTGTATATAACTTAGATGCATCTGAGTGGGAGCAATATACTGACTATATGACTGGTGTTATTCAGGGTGATTTTGGTCCATCTTTTAAATACCCTGGAAGGTCTGTAACTGAGATGATTGCCAGTGGTCTTCCAATTACTTTTGAATTAGCTATGTATGCAATACTTATTGCGCTTGTGATTGGTGTGTTATCTGGTGTTCTTGCTGCATTAAAAAGAAATACCATGTTAGATTTTATACCTATGGCAATTGCAATGATTGGAATATGCGTGCCAACTTTTTTAATGGGTCCATTATTAGTTTTAATTTTTGGGATCCAGTTAGAGCTTCTTCCTGTTGCAGGATGGGGGCAACTGGCTGGAGATAAGATACTCCCATCGATAACACTTGGTTTTGCCTATGCTGCTTATATTGCAAGATTAAGTAGAGGAGGAATGTTGGAAGTCCTAAATCAAGATTTTATAAGGACTGCTAGAGCAAAGGGTCTGACCGAAAGAATGGTAGTTATAAAGCATGCAATGCAGGGCGGGTTAATACCTGTTGTGTCTTTTTTAGGGCCAGCAATCGCAGGTTTATTAGCAGGCTCATTTGTTGTAGAGACAATTTTTCAGATTCCCGGACTTGGAAGGTTTTATGTTGAAGCTGCACTTAACAGAGATTACACAATGATCCTAGGTACTACGATTTTCTTTTCAGCAATGATCGTCTTTTTTAATCTTATTTCTGATTTAGCTTCTTTATGGCTAAATCCAAGATCTAGGGATGTTTGATGAGCAGTAACTCTTCCCTATGGTCAGATGCTATATATCGTTTAACACGAAATAAAGCTGCAATGATAGGTGGTGGTATTTTAGTAGCATTAATAACATGTGCTTTGCTAGCTCCATGGATTGCTCCTTACTCTTATTCATATCAGGATCTTGATTTAGGCGCATCACCTCCTTCAGCTGAACATCTACTTGGCACAGATATACTTGGAAGAGACTTATTAAGCAGGATTCTATATGGCGCTAGAGTTTCACTTTTAGTTGGTTTTGTAGCAACTGGGGTTGCTTTAGTTATCGGTGTTTCATGGGGTATTATTGCAGGATTTTTTGGTGGAAGAGTGGATTCCATCATGATGCGCATAGTTGATATTTTATATGGTCTCCCTTTTATTATTTTTGTAATACTCCTTATGGTTATTTTTGGTAGTAATCTTTGGTTATTATTTGGTGCAATTGGAGCGGTAGAGTGGCTAACTATGTCTAGAATAGTCCGTGGCCAGGTTATTGGTTTAAAAAATCAAGAATTTGTTCTCGCAGCAAAAGCGATGGGTGTTAGTAACTTTTCAATGTTTAAGAGACATCTGCTTCCAAATATCTTAGGCCCTATAGCTGTTTATGCCACCTTAACAATCCCTCAAGTCATGCTGCTTGAAAGTTTCTTAAGCTTCCTTGGGCTTGGCATTCAGCCTCCAATGAGTAGCTGGGGAACTTTGATTAAAGATGGAGTAGAGTCAATGGAAGAGTATGGCTGGTTATTAATTTATCCAGGGTTAACTTTTACCATTACTTTGTTTGCACTTAATTTCTTTGGTGATGGTCTTAGAGATGCTCTAGACCCTAAAACAACTGATAATTAAAAAGCCCTTATTGCGACTTTAATTATTTGCCCTGGCATAAGCTGAGCATCTTTAAATTCATTTATATCTTTTATGCTTTTAATGGTTACATCAAACAGTTCAGATATTTTATATAAATTATCTCCCTGTTTAACTGAGTAAAGAATCGTTCTTTTTTTAGATTCTATATTTCTATGAATGTTTTTATTACCAATTGTTAGTTGCTGTCCGAGCTGAAGATAAGAGGACTCTGATAAAGAATTTATCCTTAAAAGATCTTTAATAGGAATACCATATTTTTTTGAAATATCCCATAAAGTATCTCCTTCTGAAACTATATGCATTTCATATGGAATAAAGTTATTGGTTTTCATTTTACTTAAAGGAATTAACAAAGTGTCATTAATCGATAACAAATCACTTTCTATATAGTTGATTTCTTTGATAATTCTTACCTCTGTATCATATTTACTAGCTAAACTCCAAAGGTTATCTCCAGAAGAGACCACATGCGAAATCCAATTAATTTGATTAACATTCTCAAATGGGCTGCTTGGATCATCAAGAAGAAAGGCTTTATCAATAGGAATATAAAATACACTCTTATCTTTTGGCGCAGATGCCCATTTGGTATACCCTGCATTTAACTTGTAGAGAAGCTCTGGTTTAATATCTAAGTATTCGCTAAGAGTCATAATTTCAACCTGGCCAGGTATTTCAACTTTTTGTACAACTGAATCAATTGGAATATCCGGAAGATCAATTCCATATTTTTCTGCATTAAAAACTAATTCTCTTATTGCTATGTACTTTGGAATATATTCTGTAACCTGCTTTGAAAGATTTAGGGAGAAGAAATCAGTATTTAATCCCTGTCGTTTATTTTTTCTTATTTGCCTATCTAGGTATGTGGGACCAGCATTATAAGCAGCTAAAGCAAGGTAGATATCATTATCGAATCTTTCAAATAAATATTTGAAATACCCAATAGCAGCATGAGTTGATCTATAGGGATCATGCCTATCTTCAGACCACCATGTTTTTTCTAAATTAAACAGCCTTCCAGTTTTTGGCATAAATTGCCAAAGACCAACTGCTCCAGAAGGTGAGATTGAAAAGGGGTCATAGTTACTTTCAATAAAAGGTATAAATGCAAGTTCTACAGGCAAATTTGCTGCTTCAAGCTCTTGAACTACATAGTAAATAAAATAGTATGACTTATTTAGATACTCATTGAATTTATCAATATCTTTTATATGGTTATTCATAAATAACAAAGCTTGATCGTTAATAACTATTTCTGAATCCTGCAATGACTTATTTACAATATATTCCCAAATATCTTCAGGAAGCTCTACTTCTAATGGCTGTTTTATTTCATCAACTGCAAGCGATGGAGTTGAATCTTTATTAATTTCAATAGGGGTGCTTAAGTTTGTAGTTTGACAGCTTGCGAGAAGACACAGTGCTAAAGTAACTAGTAATTGTCTTTCCATTGCCTTAACGCCTTAAATATTTCAACTTCATGATTGGATGTATTAAATTTCTTAACTACACTTTTTTGTACCTCGCTAGTTTGACACCTTAAAAAGGGGTTTACTTCTAGTTCTAGTTCAAGGGTTGTGGGTAGTGTTGGAATTCCTTTATTAAGTAGATTTTGAACATCATTATATCTTGAAATTAACTTTTGATTAAGAGGTTCGACCTCCATAGCAAATTGAAGATTTGATTGTGTATATTCATGCCCTGCATATATTTTAGTATTTACAGGAAGAGATTTCAGTTTTAAAACAGATTCATGCATTTGTTCAAATGTTCCCTCAAAGACTCTTCCACATCCAGATGAAAAGATTGTGTCACCACAAAATAGGATTGGCTTCCCATTATTGTTACTAAAAAACGCAATATGATCTAATGTATGACCTGGGATTTCAATAATCTCGAAATCTATACCAATGATACTAATTAAATCCCCATCCTTTAATTGTTTATCAATTCTAGAGATATTATTTACAGGACCATAGACATCTACACTTTTAAATTTGAGCATATCTTCTATGCCACCTGTATGATCGAAGTGGTGATGGGTAATTAAAATACCCTCTAGGTTTAGGCTATTTTCCTTTAAATATTTGATAGTTTTGGTTGCTTCTCCAGGATCAATAACAATTGACCCTTCATTAGTTGTGAGTAACCAAATATAATTATCGTTAAATGCCTTAATTGGTTCAATATTAATCATATGTGAATTCTAAATTAATTTTATGAAAACAGTAAATATTTATACAGACGGTGCTTGCAGAGGAAATCCTGGCCCTGGAGGTTGGGGCGTGCTCATAGAGTTTGGTGATATTTCGAAGGAGTACTTTGGAGGAACTAAAGTTACTACCAATAATCAAATGGAGTTGAAGGCTGCGATAGAGGGCCTTAATGCTTTAAAAGAAACATGTGATGTCAATTTAACTACTGATTCAAAATACGTTATGCAGGGTATCACCTCCTGGATATCAAATTGGAAAAAAAATAATTGGAAAAATTCAGCTAAAAAAGATGTAAAAAATAAAGATCTTTGGATTGAACTTGATCTAGCTGTATCTAAACATAATGTAAAATGGAATTGGGTGAAAGGTCATTCAGGGCATAGAGAAAACGAAATAGCAGACCAATTAGCGAATAAGGGAATCGATAACCTATAAAAAATTATGGCAAAAAGATATATTATTCTTGATACTGAGACTACTGGGCTTCATGTAAAAGAAGGACATCGAGTTATTGAAATTGGTGCAGTTCTTCTTAATGATCGACAAAAATCAGAAGATCACTTTCATACGTATCTGAATCCAATGAGATTAATTGACGATGAGGCAACTCAGGTTCATGGGATTACAAATGAGGACCTAAATGATAAACCATTGTTTGAAGACATCGCTGAAGAGTTTTTAGAATTTGTAGATGGATCAACTTTAGTTATTCATAACGCACAATTCGATGTTGGTTTTTTGGATAATGAATTAAAGCTCGCATCGTCAACTTTTCCGAAGCTTTCAGAGATATGTACTATTGAAGATTCATTGCAAATGGCTAGAGATATGTTCCCTGGACAAAGAAATACACTTGATGCTCTTGTTACAAGGTTTGATATTAAGGGGTATGACAGAGAGCTGCATGGTGGCTTAAAGGATGCAAATATTCTAGCTGATGTTTACCTTCATTTAACTGGTGGGCAAAAAAAGTTTGAATTTATTTCATCAAATGATATGAAATCCATTAATAGCGAGTCAAAAGATAATAATTTTTCAGTAAAAGATTTTGATCTAAAAAAAATAATAACAAGTGATAATGAAATGAGCGAGCATGAAAATATGCTATCAGATATGCATGAAAGAACATCAGTTGAACCTCTATGGAGAAAGAATCAATGAAAAAAGTAGTTACAAGATTTGCGCCAAGCCCGACAGGAACTCTTCATATAGGTGGTGTTAGAACTGCTTTATTTAATTATGTATATGCAAAAAAATATGATGGTTTATTTTTGGTTCGTATTGAAGATACCGACAAAGAGAGATCTACTAAGGAGTTTGAACAAAATATTTTAGATAGTTTAAATTCAATTGGTTTGTGCCCCGATTTAGATCCTATAAATCAATCTCAAAGAAATGATGTCTATATAGCTGCTGCTCAAAAATTAATTGATTCAAATCAAGCTTATTATTGCGATTGTTCTGTTGAGGAGTTAGATCAGATGAGAGCAGAACAACAATCGAAAGGGATGAAACCTCAATACGATGGAAGATCAAGAGATAAAAATCTATCAAAGTCTGAAAAAACTGTTTTAAGACTAAAAACTCCATTAGAAGGAGAGGTTGTTGTAAAAGATCATGTTAGAGGGGATATCGTCTTTAATAATTCTGAATTAGATGACCTGATAATACTTCGAAGCGATGGAAGCCCAACCTATCACTTATGTAATGTTGTTGATGATTATGAGCAAGGTGTCACCACAGTTATAAGAGGCGAGGATCATATAAGCAATACTCCAAGACAGATTCATATCCAAAATGCACTAGGTTATCCAGAGTTAGAATATGCACACTTACCTCTGGTTCTAGGTAGTGATAAAAAAAGACTATCCAAAAGACATGCTGCAACCAGCCTTCAAGAATATAAGGAACTTGGTTATTTAGATTCTGCTATTTTAAATACCTTGGCAAGGTTGGGATGGTCTCGAGGTGAAAAAGAGGTATTTTATTTAGAAGATTTAATTAAAGAATTTAATATTAATGAAGTTCAGAAAGCGGGAGCTATTTTTGATATTACAAAACTAGATTTTTTAAACTCTCAACATATGGCTAATTTAAATTTAGAAGAATTTATTAGTCATCTCGAGCCTTTTCTTGAATCTAAGCAAATAGATGTGAACTCTCATCCTAAAAAAGAACTACTAATTGATTCAATGAGATCATCAGCAAATAATCTTGAAGGGATTGCATTAAATCTTGTGTGTTATTTTCATGATGTAAATGAATATAATCAAAAAGCAATTGATAAGTTTATTGGGTCCTCTAATGAATTGTTAGTTGACTTAAAAGAAATACTTATAAATCTGGATGATTGGAATGAAGATAGTATAGATAAATTGTTAGTTGCTTACAGAGAGGAAAAAGAGCTATCTGTTCCAAAGGTAAATCAACCTTTAAGAATTGCGCTCACAGGCTCTACTAATTCACCTTCACTAGGAATGACATTATCCCTCTTTGAAAAAGAAGAGGCAATTTCAAGAATCGAAAAACTTATTAATTTTATTTAGATAGGTATTCATAGAAATTTATTAAATCTTTTTTTACAACATCTTTTTTTATAAGAGCATTTATAGAGTATTCAAATTTAACATCTTTTATTTCTGATATTTTTACTTTTTTAAGGTTTGCTTTTGTCAGAGTATTGTCATCAAGAAATGAGATACCCATTCCCATTTCTATCATAGCTAAAGCAGCAGAATAGGAATCTGATTTAGATACAAAATTCATTTCTATATTATTTTTTATAAAATAATTCATAACGCTTTCTTCAGAGTAAAGAGACAACAGGTTGGTAATTGCTATAAGGGGATATTCAGTAAGTTCATTAACATTTACTGAAGATGGAAGGTTAAAAGATATAGGTGAGGCTACTTTGTGCACACCTTTTTTTAAGACTACTGAATCAATATTATTTTGCTCTTTAGCATTAAAACAAATCGTTATGTCGATATCAGGTTTATATCTATCCTCAACAAGATCAATGCTATTGAGATTAATTAAATTAAAACGCGCAGATTTATTCTCTTTTAAATAATTATTAATAATTTTAGGGACTATGGTTTCTGCTAAGGATGGCGTTGTGCCGATATTGATATAGTCAAAAGACCTCGACTTATATGTATTAGCAATGTAATTAAAATTTTTAAGCTGGTTAGTCACCAATGACGCATATTCAAACAATTCATTTGCTTCTAAAGTAGGGTGCAGCTTCTTACCTTTTCTTAAGAAAAGCTTGAATCCAAGGTTCCTTTCAATCCCTGCTAGAGTTTTACTTACAGATGGTTGAGAGATTTGAAGCTTTTCTGCAGCACGTGACATGGAGTTATTTTTATAAACTTGATAAAAAATTTCTATTTGTTTTGAACTTAGCATATATAACTTAGGGTTATATATATATTAAAATAAAAATGCATTATTTGCTAGACATAAAAATAAGTTAAGTACTATACTCAGTGGAGTTAACAATTAAATTTAGGGGAAGATTTCATGTTAAAAAAATTACTATTTATATTTCCATTAGTTATAACAACTAATGTTTTTTCACAAGATGAGGCGGTTGATTCTAACGTTGAAGAGGTCGTAACTGTTGGTTCGCAAATAAAAGGAGCCAAAATTTCAGGAGCTCTTCCTGTTTCTATTCTTACAGCAGATGACATTGATGCATTGGGTGTAGAGGATGGTACAGAGTTATTAGAAAACTTAGCAGAACAAGGCCTAAATTACTTCACAGAAGCCGAATCAGATTCTGGTGGTGTTAACTCAGCCAGGGGAGATGTTGGAGCTTATAATATTAGAAATATGGGTGTTGGTAATACTCTTGCATTATTAAATGGTAGAAGGCTTGTAGCTAATGCGGGTTATCAAACAGAGTTACTTGGTGGTGACTATGTGCCTACAATGTCAGTGAATTCAAATTTAATACCAACAATGGGCCTTGATAGGGTTGAGCTCCTTAAAGATGGTGCTTCAGCTATATATGGAGCTGATGCTGTTGCTGGCGTAATTAATAATGTTATTGCTTCAGATTATGTAGGTTTTGATATCTCTTATCGACAACAGAGCTATGATCATTTTGCAGCTGAAGATGATAGATTAGCTATAAAGTATGGTGTTGACCTAAATGATGGTGCTACAAATGTTGCAGTTATGTTTGACTACTATGATAGAGATGCAATTAAAGCTAGTGAAGATTCAAGATGGGGTGACTCAGATCATAGAAAATTAATCCCTGCTGATTCTCTTTGGGCGAATGACAGTTCATTTAATAATAGATACTCAGGAAAGTGGGCTCAAATAGATATGAGAGGAAGAACTTCTTATTCTGACTCTGCTGGTGAGATTCAAATTATTCCAATAGGTGATCCAAGGTGTGCCAGACCTGAATCTAAAGATACTGGCTACGGAACTTGTTTAGCAGTAGATACCACAGCCCTTGCTAATGGTGAGTATTACATTAATCCTGGTCAAATAAGAGACTATAGAGGTAGTTTGCAGAGAGATAATCTTTTTGTTTTTGTAAATCACGAAATGTCTAATGGTAAAGAGCTATTTGCCGAAATAGGTAGATACACTTCAGACTATTCAAGGCTTAAGGAGCCTGCTGGTGACTTTAGTGTTGCTTTACTTCAATTAGGACCAGATTATTATTACTCTGATGTTATTGGTCTAACAGATGATAATTCCTCTTCAAATAAAGCAATAAGGATTGATAACTGGAGACCTGATATTGGACCAAGGGTAATTAATGTAGAAAAAGAAACATATAGGTATCTTCTTGGTATAAGAGGTACAACTGATTCAGGATGGGATTGGGAATCTGCTTATTTATACTCAGAAGCTGAAACCAATGATGTAACTGATAACAGATTATCAAATTCATTACTTCAAGCAGGTCTTAATGACTCTACAAGTAATGCAATTAATATATTCTCTTCAGATGTGAAAACAGCTTTATCTCCTGCAATTGTAAGTGTTTATAGAAATGATGTAAGCACATTAAGCTCTATTGATTTTAAAGCAAGTCATCCAGAGATTATGACTCTTCCTGCGGGGCCAGTTGGCATGCTTGTAGGTGTTGAGTACAGAAAAGAGACTTATGATGAGGATAGAGATCCAAGGCTAGATGGAACAATACAATACACTTCAGCAGTTACAGGATATGGTCCTCCTTTTGTATCAGATGTTCTTGGGTCAAGTCCGACCGTAGATACATATGGAACAAGATCGACATTATCAATGTTTGCCGAAATGTTAGTTCCTATTTCTGAAAAAATAAATGCACAAGCTGCGATAAGACATGAAAACCCAAATGATACAGATGAATCTACTGTTGGTAAGTTCGCTGTTGGTTGGGATGTCAGTGATGACTTATTAATCAGAGGGTCCACATCAACTTCATTTAGGGTGCCTAACTTAATTCAACAAAATCAAAGATTTGTTCCAAGACAGGGATCTAATACTGATGCAGTTGGTAAATATGTTGGAGCAAACGAACCATTAGATGATTCTTATTCAATGCAAAGTTTTAGATTATTAAATCCGAATTTGAAACCAGAAACATCTACGAATACTTCTATTGGTTTTGTCTACTCACCTTCAGTTGTTGATGGCTTTACGATGACATATGACAATTGGGAGATAGAAAAAGAAGATACCATTGTTCTTCTTGGAAGAAACAATAGATTAGTAGAAGATTTGGTGTTGAGATTAGAGCATGGGCCTAATAATTGTTCTGCATTTAGTAATCCTAACGTATTAAGGGATCAAGATGCTGGCTACACTGATGAAGAAGTAGCCTTATTTTCTGCTAAAGGTATTTGTCCTGCAGGAGAAGCTCAAATTGTATATGATCCATATGCCAACGCTGCTACAAGAAAAATAGCTGGTCAGGATATAGGTCTTTACTATGACATAGACACTGATTTCGGTAGATTCAAACTATCTGCAAATTATTCTAAAACAGATGAGTTTACTCAAAAACCTACTGCTGGTTATTCAAAGCTTAAAGAAGCACAAGATAGTGGTACATTCCCTTTAAGTATTGCTCTTAGCGGTTTTGGTGACCTAGCTAAACAAGATGGAAATTACGTTGAGAAAACATCAATTAAAGGAACTTATACTATTGGTGATTGGGGTATACAAATCACATCGCTAACAAAAGGTGATTTCTATCACTCACAAGAAACTAAGTCAGATGGTACAAGATATGTTTTACCTGAGATGACAACAATGAATGTATCTGTTTATTATAAATTTGATATTGCTGGCAATAAAGCAAGAATTAAATTTGCTGTTAAAAATATTGAAGATGAAAGAGCTCCGTTAGCAGATAGATTCTATGGATTCTTTGCTGATGCACATCAGGATATGGGTAGAAACTCATATATTGATTTCAAGGTTTCATTTTAGTATTTATGGTTTTAAAAAAGGGAGTTTCGACTCCCTTTTTTTTAAAAAAAGATTAATATAAGCTATGCCTGCATATAAAAATAAAGGGTTTTTCATTGGCCTACTTGCATTTGCTTTAGTAATTTTTTCTGGTTTGAATGGTTTTATACCATCAAGTCTGGCAGAGTTAGATGGAAATTCATTTGAGACTACCAAGGATGTAATTGTAGTAAATAGCATCTCTGCATGGTTTGTATTTGGCGTTCTTTTATTAATGGCAATATGGTGGGCAACAGAAGCTCTTCCAGTTGCAGTAACAGCACTTCTTCCTCTTGCATTATTTCCTCTTCTCAATGTTGTAGATTTTCAATCAGCAGCCGATCCATATGCTAATAAAAATATATATCTTTTTTTGGGTGGTTTTATATTAGCCTTAGGTATTGAAAGTTCTGGTCTTCATAAAAGAATGGCATTAAGAATGATAATATCTGTAGGGTCATCAGGAGCAGCTTTGGTTGGCGGTTTTATGCTTGTTGCAGCTATATTAAGCATGGTGGTAATGAATACTTCTACAACTCTAATGCTCCTTCCAATAGGGCTTGCAGTTTGTACTGTAGTAGCAACAACAATTCCAAACATATCTTTAGAACAACAAAAATATTTTGACACAGCCTTAATGTTGGGTATTGCATATGCGGCAACAATTGGTGGAATGTCTACAATTATTGGCACCGCACCAAACTTAGTATTTGTTGGTTTTATGGAAGAGCAATATGGTGTAAAGATCGATTTCTTCAGTTGGATGAAATTAGGAGTACCTGTTGCAATAGTAATGCTACTCTCAGCATGGGTCATCCTTACTAAAATTATATTTCCAACCAACTTTGATTCATCGATTGAGACTAAAGAAAAGTTAAATAAGATGCTTGAGGATTTAGGGCCTTTAACCAAGGATGAAATAAAGATTGCAGTTATTTTTGGATTGGCAATTCTGGCTTGGGTCACTAGCCGTCTAATTAGAGAAACTACAGGAATTGGTATTGAAGATGCTGGTGTAGCCATTATCGTATCAATATTATTATTTATGGTTCCATCCTCCAATATGAAAAATGACCTAATGCAATGGGATAAGACCTCTAAACTTCCTTGGGGATTACTAATCTTATTTGGTGGTGGTTTGTCATTAGCTGCTCAAGTTTCAGGAACAGGTCTTGGAATATGGATTGGGCAGGGGTTAGCAGTTTTAAAAAGTGTACATCCTTTGGTTTTAATTTTTGCAGTCGCAACACTAATAATTTTTTTAACTGAAATGACTAGCAATGTCGCAACTACAAGCACTTTTCTTCCAGTCATAGGAGCTTTAGCAATAGCTATTGGTGCTATACCAGTTTCATTGACAATACCTGTTTGTCTAGCAGCAAGTTGTGCATTTATGTTGCCAGTTGCCACTCCTCCAAATGCAATTGTTTATGGATCAGGTAAATTTACTATTGCCACTATGATGAAAGCAGGCCTTGCTTTAAATATTATTGGTATATTTGTTGTTAGCTTGTTCTCTTATTATTTAGCGCCGATTTTATTTTAATGAAAAATATCATTTTTCTTTTTACATTAACTCTATGTTTGGTTACTAGGTCAGCTAGTTATATTGATTATGTTTCTCCTTACCATCCTGTCGTTGGTGATAGCGGTATGGTTGTGTCTCAAAATAGACTTTCATCTGATATTGGCATTGAAATATTAAACAAAGGTGGCAATGCAGTTGATGCAGCTGTTGCTGTAGGATTTTCATTGGCTGTAACACTTCCTAGGGCAGGAAACCTTGGCGGGGGAGGGTTTATGCTAGTTTATATTAAAGAAATGGATGAAGTTTTTTTTATAGATTATCGAAGTCAGTCTCCCTTAAATGCAAACCTAAAGGATATCTTTCAAAAATATAATTTACCCAAAGATTACAAAAAAATAGATTTTAATATTGTAAAAGAAGGCTATAAAGCATCTGCTTTACCAGGGACAGTTGCAGGACTTCTTGATGCTCATGAGAATTTTGGAAATCTTTCTCTTGAAGAGGTCTTAGAGCCTGTTATTAAACAAGCTAAAAAAGGAATAATAGTTACTTATGATTTAAACAAAGCTATTGAAAGCACTCCCCAACTCCTAAAAGACCCAGAATCCAAAAGAATCTATCTCCCCAATGGGAATCCTATTGAGGTTGGAACAAGAATGATTAGGACTGATTTAGCCAAGACCTTTGAAATTATTGCAAAAAATGGAAAAGATGGATTTTATAAAGGCGAAATAAAAAATAAATTTCTCAAAGCAATGAGCGAAAATGGAGGCTTTTTTGAAGAATCTGATTTTCTAAATTATAAAATCAATAGCGGGGCTCCATTAATGAGTTCTTATAGAAATAATTTAGTTATAACTGCAGGTCCTCCTTCTGGCGGTGGTGTTGTTTTATTAACCTCTCTAAACATTCTCAATAATTTTAAATTCAAGAAGAGTGATAGCAACGCAACATCAACATATCATCTTCTGGCCGAATCTTTAAGAAGAGGACATAACAACAGATCTCATCATGTTGGCGACCCTTCATTTTATAAAGTACCTGTTGATGAGCTGCTATCTATAAAAAGGACTAAGGAATTTATAAAAAACTTAAGTTTTAAAAAAGCTACTCCAAGCTCTAAAGTAAAACCTCTAAGAGTTTTAAATGAAAGCAGGGATACTACTCATTATTCAATAATTGATAAAGATGGAAATGCAGTTTCCAACACTTATACACTTGGATATTCATTTGGGTCTGGTGTAACAATACCAGGAACTGGGATACTCATGAATAATCAAATGAATAATTTTGCCTACAGATATGGTGATAAATCTATTGAAGGAAGAGTTGGCAGTCCAGGCAACAGATATGAGCCTGGTAAAAGACCAATGAGCACAATGGCGCCGTCAATGGTTTTTAATAAAGAAGGGCAGTTAATACTAATTACCGGATCACCTGGTGGGTCTTATATACCAGCGGCAATTTTGAGAGTGATATCAGGAGTAATTGATTTTGATCTTAACATAGGCAGTGCAACCATGCTGCCAAGAATTCATAAAGATTGGCCATACAAAGGATTGGATTATGAAACAACCATAAGTGCCGATACCATCTCGAACTTAAACACCATTGGCCATAACCCAGAGCCCAATAAAACAATGGGGAGCACACAAAGTATTCATATAGTAAATAATGTCAGGTATGGTTATGCTGACTTGAGAAGACCTGGCGCTGCTGTTTCTGCTCAATAATTAATTCTTTCTATAGTCCAGTGGTGGTTTTCTGTCACCAAGCAATGCCTTATATTCAAAGTCTTGGCCAACTCTATTTTCTAGCTCTGACTGAGCTTTTATTATTAATGTTTGATCTTTAAATATATCAATTGCTGTTGAAGCAATAGTTTTAGCCGCAAGTTCAGCTCCTTTTATACCAATTGATGTCCCTCCGGATGCAACTGCCTGCCATGAATGTGATGCTGTTCCGGGTACCCAAGTCGCCGTCCTTACTCCTGCAGTTGGTACAAGCCAACTCACATCACCAACATCCGTTGAACCGTAACTGTGCGATGTCCTATAAGGCTGAATTGATTCCTGTGAACCAATCTCATTTGATGGCTTAACAAAAGTTTTATAAATAGTTTTAGCATACTCATTTTCTGCTTGTGAATATGAAATTCCTCCGTGCATTTCTAGATTTGAATACATAACTTCCTGAATTGCATTATTTGGTAACAAAGAATAATTACCATGCATAACTTCATAACTCATTGAAGTTTCAGTACCTTCAGCTGCACCTCTTGCAGTTTTTACAACTCTTTCAAATAACTCCTCTACCATTTGCATTTGTGGGTTTCTAACATAGTAATAAACTTCAGCAAGATCAGGTACCACATTTGGAGCAAGCCCCCCTTTGGTAATTACGTAATGAATCCTAGACTCTTGGGGTATGTGTTCTCTCATCATATTTACCATCATATTCATAGCTTCAACACCATCTAAAGCAGACCTCCCAAGCTCTGGAGCACCTGCCGCATGGGCTGAAATACCTTTAAAAGTAAATTTAGCTGATTTATTTGAATTTGAAGATTTTGGATTTGCAGAATTTACATCATCTGGATGCCAATGGAGAACCACACCAACATCTTCAAATAATCCTTCTCGCGCCATATAAACCTTACCAGAACCACCTTCTTCTGCTGGTGTTCCATAAAATCTAACTCTACCTTCAATATTATTTTCTTCTAACCACTCCTTCACACTTACTGCAGCCCAAGCAGACGCAGCTCCAAATAAATGATGACCGCATGCATGACCAGCTCCCGTTTCATTATTAATAATTTCTTTAAATGGTGAATTGGTTTGAGCTAATCCCGGTAAGGCATCAAATTCTCCTAGGATTGCTATAACCGGACCTTTGGTTCCATACTCAGCAGTAAATGCTGTAGGGATTCCAGCTACAGATTCTTTAATTGTAAATCCTTCTTTCTTTAATGCATCTGCAAGAAGTTGAGAACTTTTTGTTTCCTGATAACCAAGCTCTGCATTGCTCCATATCTGCATTGCGATATTAGAGAAATGCTTTTTATGTTTTTGAATACTTTCATCTACTGAAGCAGATATGTTTAAAGTTAGTGAAAATATAATTATGAAACTAAATATTTTCCTTTGAATACTATTTGTTTTCCAACCCATTCTTCCTCTCCCATATTTTTAATAATTTCTTTGTCTTTAGATATTAGTACTTTTCTTTTGTTTTGGGAATCCTCACCATAAATAACAACTTTCATATCTTTATCTTCATCTTTAAAAATTGTATAACCAAGAATGACTGCTTTTCCATCAGTCTGTTTTGACATTTGCACTGGATGTTCAATTAAAGCAGCCTCCTTAGTAACATCCTTTGAAGTAAATTGTATTAATGGTTCTTTGGCCCATAAAGCAAATGCTTGTTTTGTCATCATGCCTGACACACCTGTTACCAGACCAATATTAGAATGATTATTTCGTATCTCACTTACCATTTTAACTGTTGAATGAATCATATAATTATTGAGTGGACCGCCAGCAAAAGGCATCCCACCTGTAACTGTCTTAACATCTTCTGAGCCAAGATTGAGAGAGTCAGCAAACATTTGAACTGCGATAGGAAAGCAGCTATACAAATCATAAATATTTGGTTGTATTTTATGCTCATCACAAATATTTTTAATAAAATTTGCAGCTAGATCTAATCCAGTAGATTCTGATAATTTTGGTCTTTGGATTGGAGCAATCATATGGTTGGTTTCGGATGATGCAAGAGGGTAAACCCTTTTATTTTTTGGTATACCAAGTTTATCAGCAAGATCTTCGCTACATAAAATCATTGCTGAGGCCTGGTTAACATTCCAGCTCGTGCAATGAAGCTTATTATATGGAAGAGCTTGTAAAGGATTCTCTTTGCTTACCTGTTTTATATCTTCTGCAGATTTCATGCTATCAATCCAACCATCGGGATTCTTTGCAGCTATTTCAGAAAATTCAGCGTACATATGGCTAATCTTCTCTCTATGCTCTTCTAAAGATAATCTATTTTTTTTCCTATAAGCAGTTTCTAGAATTGCATAATAGCCAACAGCCATTAATCCAAGTTCGTCCTGCTCTTCTTTGGTCTGAAGTTCATCAGTTGCCTTTACATAAAAATCAGGATTGATATTCAATTCAGTTTCTATAAATTCTTTATTTTCTTTTAACGCTAATATTTTTTTATATCTAGCTTCACCGCCTACTATTAAAGATGCTTCAATTTTTCCATGCGCAATATCATCGCATGCAGAATTTATAAGATTTTGTTGAAGAACTCCGATTTTAGTTACGCTTGTTACTGCAGATTGAATACTATTTCTTTCTGCTATCCATTTACCTGGATCTCTATATTTCCAATATCCTTTAGGTACTTGCACCCGATCAATATAATCAACTATCGAATTATTTGTAGAATCAAATATTGCTGCTTTTGTAGCTTTATCCATTAAAACCAAAGCCTCATCTAATTCATCAAATAAGCCTTTTTGTTGAATTGATCCAATGCCAATTACAACTGGTATTCTCATTTTTTACCAATACCCCAG
>Ga0213869_10000642_pt1 | contig 27674 bp, 18 predicted proteins | sample PICome_10_FD_160083 | JGI IMG/M metagenome (GOLD analysis project Ga0213869, IMG submission 160083) | Coastal seawater microbial communities near Pivers Island, North Carolina, United States - PICO132 | ecosystem: Environmental > Aquatic > Marine > Coastal | place: USA: North Carolina...
GATTTATTTCACCCGGTTGAGATATTATGGTTTGATTTCTTAGATCATCCCCTAAATAATACGCCTCTATTTCCCATCTGTGGTCTTGCTTAGCTGAGAGGACTAGTATCTCAGAGTCTTCTATGCCCTCATTTCCTTCTGAAGTCATTTTTATTTTAATTTGAACTGGTGTTGCTGCGGGGGTATTTCCTGGTAATTCTACAATCACAGGTATAGTTTGTAAACTTCCTGCACCAAGAGTTACCCTATCGCTAACAAATGAAATGGTCACATCCAAATCTTCTGTAATAATTGAGTCGGTTAATACTTCTGCTTCTAACCTGAAAGTATCTTCTCCATTCCCTGGATTTTCTAGTTTAATCATCACTAAAACATCTTCCTCAACTTCTACTTCATGAGGTTGTTCAGATGGAGATGTCACTGTCAAGTCTGCTCTGTAAATTTGTAATACCTCTAATGAAAATTGTATTTTATGATCGGTTGATTGAGTGCTAGAGTCAGAGAATGAATGGAATGCAGGAGCGGCATCGTGAGGTAGATGAAGGCTTATTGTCCCATATACTCTTGATGGGCCTGATCTACTTAGTATTAAATCTCCATCAATGATTTCTAAGTCCCCTGATGTACTCCAAATCCACCCTGGTATAATCAATCCCGCATCTGACATTGACCATTCTAATTGGCTCTCTCCAACTGGCATATCAGCAGAAATATCCCACGACAATTGATTATCGGGGACGGTTCTCTGGTGGACGTCTGTCACGGTTCCAGTCGCCATAAATGTTAATTCAATTGTTTGACAAACATCTCCTGTAACACATATTTCTAGAGGTGTATTGACTGAATCTCCAAGGTTGGCACTATTTGGTACTTGTAATCTAGCAGTTAAAAATATCATTTCATCTGGTTCCAGTGTTAACGCAGAAACTTGATTATTATCTAAATCAAATAGTTTCAGATCATTACCCCAGGCAGTTGTATCCCAAGACGTAATGATTTGATTTTCTCCAGCATTCCCCAAATTATGAATTAAAATCCATGCTTCAGCATATTCTCCAGTTAATCCATAACCCATGCTATTAGCAGTACCATCCGGACCTCTAATTGACAATCCTCTTGTACGATTTGCCTCTACAGGCAATAGGGCATATACACTTACATTATTATCTTCATCTAAAGTTAATGTTAGAGTCAAGTATCCAGAATCAGAACCTAGTGCATCTTCAGGGGCATTCACTCTTAGGTATGGGTTCCAAATTTCATCCACTCCAATTTCTATTGAATTAAGTCCCGATGGCGATTCATCTTCCCAAGTCCATCCCTCTGGTAAATTTGTAGAGTCTACCGATAGGCTCCAAATACCCGCCAATCTTCCTGTGGATCGTATATTAGGTGAAACCGTTGAACTTTCTCCGGGGGTGATTCTTGTTGGCTCAGTTGGAATCTCAAAACTCGCATTATATGGGTTAACTACATTCAATGTAGTGATTTGAAAATCGTTATCATATCTAGATTGCGAGATATTTCCATATGGATCTAAGACTAATTCAAATTCATGCTCTCCTAATCCCCCTGACCACTCGGCAGTGAATGTAGAAAGAGAGCCGGTACCAGTTGGATCTACTGGTTGCATATTGCCAAATCGTTCTCTAGCAATCACTTCTCCATCAGCGTATAATATTGCATCAGCATTCTCATTGGTTTCTGCAGTTCCTGCATTTTCAAAAGAAACTGTGATGGTTACTGTTTCTCCCGGATCGGGAGCAACCGGGCTAAATTCAATACTTCTACCATCTTGCTGAGGTCTTATGTCTGCAATTTCCAAGGAAATAACAGTATCTCCTAATATCAAATCTAATGTGGCATCTCCGTCAATATCTGCTAATGCCGGCGATGACCATAACCTGTGTCCAATTGAAATGGCTCCATTCCATTCTTCATTTATTCCTGCCATGGTTCCTACTTCGCCATCGTAAGCTCTCAATTCTCTTCCGTATGGAACCAATAACTCTGGTTCATCAGATCCATCTATATTCATCCAAATTGGTGATGAAACTGCTATTCCATCGTTAGGTGCTCCTTGTGGTTCCAATATTTCTTTGCTCCATGCTTCTTGTGGATTACTGGTATCCGTGTCGTCATGACAACCTGCAAATCCATCTCTGTTAGTATCCCAAGCATTTGTAGTCCAAGTTATCCAACATACTCTATCATGATCGCCGTCCCCATCGGTATCTATGCTAATAGGCGCTGAATCAGAAAATCCATTTGATGCTTCGAAATCCCATATTTCGGTCCCATCAAAGATTTCCAGACCATAATATTCTGCACCATACGCTGCACTGTTACCATCGAAATCTGAAGGTATGGTAATTATCATTTCCATCGCATCATCCGAGTCTAAATTTGATATGACAGGGCCGGGTAATCTTACGTGAGGCACATCTGAATCGAAACCTTGAGTATTCCCAAGTGATTTCCCATCCCAGTTAGCATCGCCATCATTTGCATCCAACTTCCAAACCCACATCGCACTTGATGAACTCTGAACAGAAGTCAATAAAATAAATGCAGTATTTTCATCAGTTTGGACAAAGGCAGGGTCTGAGGGGTGAGTGCCTTTATCCAATGTTTTTTGCCAAATGGAAGTTGCTGCTGTCCCCGTGAGGTCCAAGGCTAAGACTACGGGATCATCTGAATCTTTATCAATAAGTGATAAAACTAACTCAGCAGTTCCATCTAAATCTAAATCTGCAAGTAATGGTTGTGCAGTTGGTTTGTGATTTCCATATGCACTACTTACGTAAGGACCATCTGTACTTCCAATCATGAGTGAAGAATCTGAATATGTCCATAATAACTCTGCACTATGGCTTCCTCCTGGTGACCATCCAGTAACTGAACATACTAATTCAGGCGAATAGCTCTTTACGTAAAATGTACTACTCATATCGAATGCTACAATTATTTCTTGAATACCATCATCATTCAAATCAACAATAACAGGAGCGGCTTTGATTTCATCTGTTTCCCCTAGATCTACTTGCCATGCTAAATCGGCATCCTCTCCTTCAATAATTTTCAATATACTGTGGAGATTACCTCCAACGTCTTCCGTTTGTATAATTATGGTAAATAATGAATCCCCTCCACACCTTTCTACAGATCCCTCACTTGTAATAATTGAATTTCTTAAATCAGCGATAGGTGTGGCAAATGAGTCTGTAGAGTATACGTAGTTATCATATTGCCAATTAATAACGGGGTCAATTATCGTATTATATTCTAATGCATCATCAGGATCTCCAGTCCCTGCCCCTCCATCAGGGCTGTGCGCGGGAGGGAGTGATTCTCTACCGGGAGTTTTTCCAGATTGAGGCCAAGGTTGCCCACCATCTAACCAAATAGATTCAGATTCAGAAGTATGTGATATTAGTATTTCTTCTCTAAAATCTAATTTTTGATTATCGATATCTGATAAATAACCAGAGTGGGGCATTAGTACTAATAGGAACGTCATTGACATGCAAATAGCAAATTTGCTAGGGTCAATTGACATAGTAGGACCTGTCATCAGGGTTCAAATGGGATTCCATACCCACTTGAACATTCGCACTAGACTATCATCCAGACCTACGGTCTGTGGGTAGATGGCTACTTTCCAGCAATAATTACTACCCGTTGCTCTTATACAGGGGTGGTAGGTCGGCAGACCAACGGACTTCTCCTCTGGAGGCTTTGCCGATGAGGGACGGGGGGTCATTCCGCCTTCCTCCGACAGGCCTCGGAGCGGTCCGTTGATAGGAGGAAGAAGACAATGTACAGCATAGTCACCCGTGAAGACACAATACGCATACCAGCAGAGTACATCCGAGCAGGACGTAACTTAGTTGATCATATAGATGAGTTAGCGAATGATGCTTTCGAAGGACGTTTTGACCCTAATGAAAACTATACGCTATTGACTTTTGATCATGAGCCACTTGGGCGCGGTAAAATTATCCATGGCGATGGAGCCATATACCAACGAGTTAGGTTCAAGGCACTTCTCTTCAATATGGAAAATAATGAAGTTGTAGATGGCTACGCGTCAGAAATATCAGAGTATGGAGCCTTTGTAAGAATAGGTCCTATGGAAGCATTATTACACAAATCTCAGATATTAGATGAACCAATTAACGTAAATTTAGGGATTAAAAGAATTGAGGGTGCATCAACTGGAAAATACCTCGAAGAAGGATCTTATATCCGTTCCCGTGTAGTTTCAAAAGCAATCAATCAAAATGACCCTAGAGCTAGTAAAATAGGCCTTAACTGTAAGATGGATGGCCTTGGTGCTTACAATTGGATACAGGAGCAAGATTAAGATGGCCAAGCAACCTTTTGCTTGCGGTGAATGTAATCGTATCCTACCCGACCCAGAAAATAAGAATGATGTTGTTCAATGTAAACATTGTCCTAACGCCCCAGTAACAACTGACTGGCAAGGATATGTAATTATTCTAAATCCAGAACGATCAGAAGTTGCAGCAAGACTAAACGTAACCAGTCCTGGCACTTATGCTTTGAAGGTAAATATCAGATAAGGAGGAAAAAAACATGCAAATAATAGAAAGAAAAGAAAATCCGCTTCTCGGAAGAGTAGAACTAACTTTTGAGTGGAATCATGTGAATCAACCAACACCTACTCTATCTGAAATGGTAAATGCTGCAGCTAAGGCAGAACCAGGAGCAAACAGAGAATTAGTATTCGTAAAAAATGTCAACACAAGATATGGCCGCCCATTTACAACGGGTATCGCATTAGTGTATGATTCTGTAGAAAATGCTTCTTTTGAGCCTAAGTTTGTTCAAGATAGGCACCAAAAAACCCGTGCATCTAAAGAAACCGGAGGCGATGAATAATGGCAGAAGGACCTAATCCACGAGCAAAGTGGTCAAAATACAAGATAGATGGAGATAAATTAGAACGTGCAGAGTGTTGTCCAGTTCCTGGCTGTGGCCCCGGCGTGTTCTTAGCAATTCATAAAGATCGCAAGTCCTGCGGCAAATGTGGTTATAATTCAAATAATGAAGAAGAGTAATTAAATTCTTATTCCGTCCCACTTTCCATCATTAGTAAGTACATTATCTCCAATTATACCTACTCCTATGTCATTTCTCGATGCAGTAGATATTAATCCCTCAGTGATTACTCCATCATGTCTCCATCCAGTCCAGATCCAATTATGATTTCTAATCTTTACATCATATATTGGCCCTTTACAATGATATATCTTAGGTAAGTTACGAATAGAATCCATTATAGCGAAACATTTCCCATTTAATCTAATAAACCAACCCAATTCATTATCGTAACTAAATCCAGTAATTAACTCGGGTAATTTTAATATTTTTTTCTCAATTAATATGCCATTTTCATCATATATCGCAATTCCTCCTGCATGTGAAACTAGGACTAAACCCTCTGTCGTTTCAGTGAAACCTACTATCTTATCTTGTGCCTCTTCTATACCTTCCCATTTTGGGAAATCAGTTTTCCAGATTACTTCTGAATCACTATTAATTCGGTATATACCTCTATTCCTTGAGGAAAAACAGAGAGTATTATTTATTTCTGAAAGTCCCATAGGTTCTGCATCTAAGGATTGTGACCAAGTATTAGATTTGGGATGGAGTACACTCCTTCCTTTGTTACTTCTAAGGTCTGCTTTTGACCCTCCATCCAACCACTCTTGATTAATATCAAAAGCAGCCATTCTTGCTTGTCTAAGTTCACTCTCAATCCATGTGCCAATCCATTTTTCACCTAAGATTGCACTAGAACTGATTGAGGATGGAAAAGGTACTGAAAACTCTCCTATCGGTTGAAGATTTTTGTCTATTTTTAACAACTCTCCTGAAACTCCTGTAATAATATGGATATTATCTCCCGAGTCTATTTTTATAGGCGGGAATCCTATATCGGAGTGTCTCATATTATGGCCTATTATCTCCTGTGTTTGAAGGTGTGGTTCAGAGGATTGAAAGTTCAATGCCTTTACGAATATCCATGGTGGTTCTTATTGTAGCTTCCAATTCCGATAATGCATCAATGAACTTATGCCGTGCAGTATTGCGTTTAACTGGTTGGAGTGAAGAACATTTATCTATTACTGGAAAGTACCGAACTCATGATTCGGGGTTAGTTAATTTACTAATAATTGACCAACTTCATATTTTAGCAAATGATGTAGATATAGATTATGAAAAATCAACAGGAATACCCGTTGAAAGTGTATTGATATTATCTAGGCATGTTTCCTCATCTCAGACTCCTGCCATGACTCTACATGCAATAGGTATCCCTGGAGTTTTACCTTATGGTGAAGAAGGTCGTTCTGGAGGTTTAAACGGCACCTTAGTCCCTCCTAATCCATTTTTCGCGTCACTTTTTAGAACTATGAATAAGTTAGCGACAGAGAGAAAACTTGGTAATGAATTTGACCTTACTTTAGAAACCACTCATCACGGGCCAGTATTGAGTAAACCTACCCTTTATGTCGAAATAGGATCAACTGAGAAAGAATGGAGTCGCACAGATGTTGCTGATTGCTGGGCCGAATCAATATCCTATGCATTAGGGATGAATAGCGGTTCATTAAAGAATTTAGACGAAAATATTGATGTTATGATTGGATTTGGAGGTGGACATTATGCTCCTCGTCATAAGGCGATTATTCTTAATTCTAATTTTTATCTTGGGCATGTAATCGCGAATTATTCATTAATATTTGATAATAATAATCCTTCTGAAAAGCCCACAGGGCCATGGATTAATTGTATTGTAAAAACTGTTGAATCAACAAGAATTTCATTCCCAAATAATAATATTTTCGCCCACCTTGATCGAAAATCGTTCAAAGGATGGCAACGTTCTGCAATAATCGAGAAATTAGCTGAATTAGGCATACCTGTGAGGAGAGGGAAAGAAATCCTCCAAAGAGAATAGTCAAATCTCTCCTTCACTTCGTAGTGTCATGGCTGTCTTCGGTAGGTTTGTAGTTCGGTTTTTACCTATAGCTCCTAAATTTATCGTTAAGCGTATTGCAGGAAGGTATGTTGCTGGTTCTGATATTGAATCAGCAGTCACTTTGATGAAGAAAATGAGTGAAGAAAATACTTCTTTTACAATCGATGTATTAGGTGAAGAAATTAAGAATTTAGATGAAGCAAGATATTTTGTAGAAGAGTATTCAAGACTTTTAGATGAAATTATATTACATGGAATAAACGCCCACATATCTTTGAAACCAACAGCATTCGGTTTACTATTGGACAAAGACATAGCGATTGATAATATCGAAGAGATACTGAATAAAGCCGCAATTAATGATATTTTTGTTCGCTTAGATATGGAGGACCATCGTGTGACTCAAGATACAATTGATATCGTTTTATTGATGCAAGAAAAAGGTTATCAGAATATTGGAACCGTCTTGCAAGGAAGACTCTTTCGAACAGAAAATGACGTCAAAGAAATTTCTGACTCGTTAGGTCCACTTTCAGATTTTAGAATATGTAAAGGAATTTATCTTGAGCCTGAAGACATATCATATTCTAATTATCAAGAAATAGTTGATGCTACCAATAGATGTATTGATTTAATGTTAGAATCAGGGTCGTATACCGCTATTGCTTCACATGACTACCCTATAATTGATCACAGTTTAGAGAAATTAAAGAATATGGGGATATCCCCTAGTCATGACCCTAGAGAAAATACAGTTGAGGTAAGAGCTGGAAAAGGTATAGGATATGAATTTCAATTTCTTTTAGGCGTACGCGGCGATCTTAGAAGAAAATTAGCATCCGACGGCCATTTCACTAGACTATATGTGCCATATGGTACAAAATGGTATGAATACGGCATTAGAAGAATCCGTGAGAATCCAGATATTGCCTGGCATGTCACTAAGACCTTGCTCATGCCTTGGACTAATAGAAGATAATTTTTAATTCAATATCTTGGATTATAATTCTCTTTATCATCCTCGGGTACATGTAAATAAATTCTTCTTATTTCATTAGCTAATCTCTTTCCATTAAGAGTCCTTCCTTTACCAGTGTGGAGGGCTCTTATCCTCCATCTTCTACCTTCCATCTTCATTATAGTGCCACAAGAGAAAACTCTCTCAGGGTCACACTCAATACTACTAGCGACACTTCTTTCACCTTCTGTCATCGTAATAGGGACTATTGTCCGGTCAACTCTTACTGCCCACATGGCTGAAATTTTCGAAGCCTCAAGTTTTCTGGATTCTTTTGATGTAGAATCTTCTATCCTTGTGATTTTGTAAGTTTGTTCCTCATGCGCAAAATAATCATCTCTTGATATTAATTCATCTTCATCCGCTTCAACTAGCGCTAATCTACTATCCATTCTATCAGATAATGTAGTCTTAACAGATACCGATTTAGGGGGCCTTAATTGAAGATTCTGGACATTGCTACATTCAATGCATCGGACTAAAAGGTCTTCGCCATTCCCTTTCATAGTCCTTCTTAATATTTCATGCTCTGTCATTTTCGAGCATTTTGGACAAACTGTAACATCAACTACTTCCTCTTCTACGTCAGTATCTTCCATGTCTCCTCGAAATGACGTCCTCTATTGAAGCCATCCTTAGATGGGATGGTTGAAATTAGAGTTAATATAGCCGCAGACATGAACGACACGGGCGGATTCGGATTGCCTCAAATGTCTGAGCGTGAAATGTTTGAAAAATTACTTTCATCAGATTCTAATTATAGTGATGAAGAACCTGCTATTGCAGCTAATATAGGCGAACAAATGATACATATGAACCTCATGCCATTAACTAGGGCATTTAGAGTTAGAATTAGGGATATTACATCTAAAATACCTGCAAAAAACGTGGTTTTAGTTGGCGGTGGAATAGGTCACTTATCCGCATGGTTACTTGATTTATGGACCGGTGATCCAGCAAATCCTTCTGAGGAGGCACGTTCAAGGCCAGAGTCATTTAGAATAATAGAACCTGCTGGTAAATTTGGAGTTATTATTGATAGATTAATCCGTCGTCATTCTGCTGAACAATGGTCTCAAATTTTAGCTCGGCCATGGCAAGAAATAACTGCAGAAACCTCATCTTGGTCCGCAGCAGCAGCATCTTTGCCATCTAGTGCTCAACCCTCACCTTTACCTCAACCAATTGACCTAATTATTATTGATGTGCCCGAGATTGATAGACCGTCTGCTACTTTGTCTGCGTTAGATGTCGTATCTATTGGAGGTTTCATATTAGTTAAAGAACCTGAAGTCCCTACTGGCGATGTAGGAGTTCCTATTGAGGGGCAAGAACCAAATGATGCTCAAAAGAAAGTCGAGTCATTCAATGAATGGATGGACATAATTCGAGATTGTAATGTTAATCATTCGATGGCATTTGCAGAATTATCAGGTGGAACACTAGCCGTCATTCGTCGTTCCATTTGAAATATGTCGAAAATATTATTTTTAGCATTTTCTTTATGCTTATAATTTTTAGAAACAGCATTGCCATCAGATGAATTATCTATTGATTCAATAAGTAAGTCAATTCTTAGAATGCCATAGCCAAATTTATCATCATGCTGGTTTTGACTTTCTTTCATTTGTGAATTTAGACTAATAAGTTCTTTGATTTCCTCAACTTTACTTGAGTCACTATTAGAATTTCTTTGGTATTCTGGGTATTCTTCAAGGAACAATGCAAGTGCTCCTGAAACCCATGCTGTTGAAGCGGAAGTGCCACTTGACCAACCCCACCATGATTCGGCATTGAATACCAATACTGGAACTTCGTGACCTGGCGCTACAATTTCTGGTTTCTTATCAGGGTCATTTCTTGGAAGTTTAGGTGGCCAAATATTTCCATTATTATCTCCTTCTGAGCTACCAACCCATAAGTTCCCAAGTCTTGTAATTCCGCCCACACAAATCACATCATCTACTGAACCGGGTGATGATACATCTCCATCGTCATTCTCTCCCCCATCATTTCCTGCTGCTGCCACTACATAGACTCCATTTTCAATAGCATTTTCAACAGCGGTTTCAAGAGTATCAGTTGTGATAATACTAGATCCGAATCCTTGAGCACCTCCTAAGCTTAGGGATATTATATCCGCGCCCTCTGTGGTACACCAATTTACTGCCTCGGCTATTCCATCATCAGTTCCAGAGCCCGTATCATCAATTGCCTTAGCGATTAATAAATCGACATTTTTAGAAACCCCATTGAGTCCTCCATCTGCTACAATAATTCCTGCCATTGCAGTTCCATGACCATCATCATCATACGGTGTTTGTATCGTATTAATCACATCTTTCCAGCCAATTAGGTTGATATTAGCTAAATCTGGATGTTCTATATTAATTCCCGAATCTACTATACAAAGAGTCACGCCCGTTCCATCTAAGTATTCTACAGAATTAATGCCTGTGATGTCTCTATATTCATCTTCCCAAGTCACCAATGCTTGTGGAGGGTTTAGCCCTAGAATAGTTCCGCCTATTGTAGAGACAGCCCAAAGAATAACTACAGCAAAAACAAAAGTTGTAATCAATGTTAAAGAGACACCTACTACAATTTTTATGGCATCATCATTCTTATTCTTGATACTAATTTCCCGCATTGGTGAATTACTATCTTCAATAGGGTCACCCCTTTCTTCAGATATATCATCCGAAACTAGATTAGTAGGAATTTCACTCCAATTAGAGTCATCATCTTCCTCATCCTTACTGAATAGATCATAAATTAAAAAAAATGGAAATATTAACAACGCCAGTAAGTCCCTATCAAACCAAATAGTAATGATAAAACCCAGAATACCTAGAATAATACCTAGAATAAACAACACATCAGTAGCTGAAAGTGATTCGAAAAGCATTAGCCTCACCACGCGTCTTGTCTATCAAAGTGGCTAGTAATTGTAGTATTAGATTTACAATTCCCACATTCAATACGTGTAGGGAGTGTCATGTCACAATCTTGACAAATAGTCCCCGGTGTCCCCGTTCCTTCACATTTAAATTGTACACAATTTATGGTTATTTTACCGGAAGGATGTTGTATGACGGGAGTATCTTCTTTACAAATAGGACACATTCCTTGTATGCTTTCTTTAGACACAATGTTCAGTTCACCCGAAACTTCTCTCGCTCTAGTTGATTGAATCCTGTCTCCTGCTGCTCCAAGCATGAATTGAGGATACCATATGATATGGATTAACAAAAATACTGATATTATGCTACAGATTAAGTAAAGCCAAGGGAATTGGAATACACTATCATCTGCAGAAACCGGTCTTGTTGAAATCGAATGTGCCCCAGACCAAGAAAAAACATTGACTAAAATCATCCATAAACCCAAGCCTATGCTCCAAAGTTTGAGACTATGGTCTTTCCAAGCAGTTTGTACAACCCTTGGGTCGGGATGATCATGTCTTTCCAATACGTGCACGTCTCTTGTTTCAATAACTGCTCTATGGACTACGAATATTGTTAGAAATGCAAATATTAGATTAGATAATATTACAGGTCCTAGTTGTGCGATCTGTAAATTACTAGGGAATTCTGGTGCATTTAGATGGGCTGCTAAATATCCTACTTGTATAGTGAACATTCCAAGGAACATGTAGACGACATTTTCTCTCATTATTGGAAAACGTATGAATAATTGCACTGCAAATCCGAACCATGCAATGATTGACAGAATTGTTAACATTAGTGACAAATCATCGAGGAATAATATTCCTTTTGTCCCCACTCTATTGTAATTCCCACCGCTATTTAGTTCTCCTATTCCTATATCCCAAGATCCTAGTATTATTGCCAATACTGCGACCCCGAATGCCGAAAATTCAAATAGACCCCAATTTTTAGAAATCATTTTGAAATGGAATATGATTTCCTCCGAAATTCTATCTAAGAAAGTCAACCTTTCATTATAGTCAGAAAATGTATAATTTAATGATATTTCACTCAATCTCACAGGCTTATTTTCATTATCATCAGAACTAATGTCCATTGATTCGCCACCTCCTACATTAACTCCGAGATGAAATCCCGCATTAAGTAACTCGCTTACATGGATTAAAAATTTGCTTTATTGATTATTATCAGTTCATTGAAATATTATTTTTTATTTTTCTAATAAATAGATTATATGGCGCCGAGAGGGAGATTTGAACTCCCGAGGGAAAATCCCACATGATTTCCAGTCATGCGCAATACCAGGCTATGCGACCTCGGCTTCATAATGTCCGAACGTTCTCCACATTTTGAGTCTGTTGCTTTTGAATTGTGGGTTTTGACTCTCCCTCCGTAGTCATTAAATCGAAATTGTGGCACGAGCATATGTCGCCACTGTGGCTTAGGGGTATAGCATCCCATTGGTAATGGGAAGGTCGGGAGTTCAAATCTCCCCAGTGGCTCCACACATTTTTAAGTTTGAAAATGTTAATTTTTATGCCGTCCCACAGTTTAACGGAAATAAGTTCATAATCTAATAAACAAACGACACGAATATGTCTGACCGCCGTAGGACTGCACTTGCTCTAGTGTTACTAATGATAATCGCCCCACTTACATCAGCTGCCACAAGTTCTTGGACCGGTCCAAGTAATGTGAATCCTCCAGATGATGGAATAACCTTGACTGGTTTCCGTGCACCCGGGAATTCTACAATCCAGGATGGATGGCTCCACGTAACAGATACTGAAATGGCGACTTCTCTAGATGCGGGGATCTCATGGGAAGGGACTGACTTATCATCTGGAAGATTCTATGGAACCGATTTTATTGATTCTACAGAAACAATAACTCTCCTAGATGATGGTACTAGGTCTAATATTAGCACCTTTGATACAAATGTAGCATCTGTATCGATGCACAGTTCATACACTTATGCTCCTGGTTGGCAGCATGTTTATGATACTGGTTCATCTACTTCAGTATCTGAATGTAACAATCTTTCAGGTACATGGGTTGATCATGGATACGATAATAATTTCAACAATCAGTTAGATACTAATGAGATTACGGAGACTCTAATGTATTGTAGTGGAAATGCTTTGGAAGATAGTATCACTACTCTTACAGTAAATGATGGTGGATACGATTACTCTGCGGGGACTTTATCTGCTACAGGGGGGTCAGGAAGTGGTTTCTCTGGAACTTATTCTATTAGTTCTGCTATTGCTAGTATATCTGTAAATAGTGGGGGGACAGGATATGCCGTGGGAGATACTCTTTCTTTCCTTTGTCCAGGTAGCGGATGTACAGAAGGCACTAATGCATCTGCATCTGTGGGGTCTGTTGCTACAAATGGTTCAATATTATCGATAACAGTAGCCAATGGTGGTTCAGGTTATACAACTCAAACTATGTACATCATGGTTTCTTCCACTAACGGCTCTGGAGCTTCGCTGTCTGAAGTACTAGAAACTACAGGGTCTATCTATCAAGCGTTTGTTACAGATGGTGGAAGCGGTTATACTAGTGCTCCAACAATCATACCCAGCTCTTCTGCAGGTTCTACAGCAAATATTACTGCAGGATTAGGGGGTTTCTTTGATTATGAAGTTGTAATTAATACGTTAGTAGCAGGCTCAACATCTAATTGTATGCTGGGCGGTTATCAGGTTAATGCAGGTATGGATACCGATGAAGATAACATGTTAGATTCTAATGAAATAACAGATGTTAATTATTTATGTAACATAGATGAACTATGGCAAGCAACTACATTTTCAGGCCTTAATGGGACTAATTATGGTGGTGAGCAAACAATGTCCTATGGGACAATACCATCTGAAGCGAGTCAAGGCATAGTATCGGTTGGTACAATGCCAGGTTCTGCTTTGCCTAGAGGTACTAGTGGTTACTTCCTTTTACCCCAAGTCAATTTACCAAATACAGAATTTTATAGTGGCCTATACATGACTTTTGACCATTGGCACCACTTAGATACTACTGTTTCAGGTGGTGGTGACGGTGCTTGGATAGAATATAGAATTAATACTGGAACTTGGAATGACTGGACATATATCTCTCCTGATGTCACTGCATCAGGTGGCGGATATACCAGCACTATGTCCACTGAAGCTCCATCTCCTAACGGCGCTCCTTCTGGAGCGGTCCCAGTTTTTGCTTCACCAAGCCACAGCGGTTGGTTGACAGAAAATGTCAGTATTTCCTCAATTTCTGATATTGACAACGCCTCAAAAATACAGTTTAGATTCCATGTATGGACTTCGCCTAATGCTTCTTATGAGAGGCCTGGTTGGTTTATCGATAATATTGATTTTAATAATGATGGTATAGACAGGGGTGTTTGGCATCATGGTTGTATCGCTACCACCACTACTACATGTCAATACGTAGCCAATTCATACGGAGTTCTTCAAAGAACTATTGATTTGACCGGCACCAACTCTACATCTACTATCGAAGTTGATATGGAATGGGATTTACAGGGCCAAACCTATGATAATGCATGTATAGAATTATCTTTGAATAATGCAACTTGGTATGACCTTTCATCAACTGGAACCACATCAACAACAATTGCTTGTGAAGATCGTAGTGGTGCAATACCCGGTTACCCCTCGTATGATGGTGTTTTTGGTGACCAGAGCGGTAGTATTAGAACAGTTGATTATAGTATACCAACCGCTTATCTGAATCAACCTAACGTAAATATCAGATTTGTTGTAGATACAGATGGATTCACTAATTATGGTGGTTCTCTCGATGAGAAAGAAGGTTTTACACTTGCCGATATTAGAGTACTTGATGATTCAGGCACTATACTATTCAGAGACGATATAGAGGATCCTTCAACTATGGCACATTATGGCCTAAACGGTTTTGACGATTGGACTTATTACACCTGGAATTTCGGCTCAATGGAAGAATTATTCAATTTTGAAGATTCAACTGCTTCTGATCCAACCACTAACAATGCTCCTGGTTGGACGAAAGGAACCGGTTGGGGGTATGGTCAATTAGGGTCCTCAGCAGGTCCATCTGATGCTCCTTCTTTCCCTTATGTATATGGTACAAACCTTAATGGTAATTATGGGAATAATGCTAATTCTTACCTCACTTCACCCACATATGAAATACCTAATGATGGATTAGCTTATGTGACATTTGACAAGTGGGTATGTACTGAATCATATTGGGATTCAGTAGGTCTTATGATAAAAGTAAATAATGGCGCTTGGGATTACTTTGACCCTCAAATAGCAACTTGGTACGATGGTTCACCTGGTTATTCAGGTAACGCTATGTATGGTGAAGATGTATGGATGAATGGCGATTGTGGACAGAGTGATTTCGAGAATCGAATTGCTCCTCTTTCCGCCTATGCTGGAGATACACTTCGATTCAGATTCCACATATGGACCGATTCTAGTGTCCAGTATCAAGGTGGATACGTCGATAATTTTGGTATTCTAATTTCAAACTATGGTGAAGGCGGCTATTGGTTGAGCCCTTCAATTAATATGGGGGACATTGATCAATTCAATCATGGTTGGGTAGATATTGATGCAACAATACCTGAAAATACTTCAATAACAGGATCTTTAATAGATTCTCTTGATGATTCAGTAATTCCAGGTTACGATAACATAACATTCCCCTTCTCTCTAGCCGGAGTAAATTCTGAAGAACATTCACAAATCAGACTGAAAGTAATTATGGATACTAGCGATGAGGAAGCAACTCCTCAACTGAAGAAAATTAGTATTGGTGGTAAAAGATATTTATCTGCAACAAGTTCTGATTACAATGGTTGGGAATTCAGTCCAAGTGTGGAAGTAATTGATGAACTGTTGAATGCAACAAGTATTGCGGGAACTATTACTTCTGACTATATTCACTCCTCAAGGCCGATAAAAAGCATCACGTTAACAGGTAACTTTTCATCAGGTCTGATGATTAGCGCACTGACATCTACTGGTGCAAGTTTAGGTCAAACCTCTCAAGGTTCTATAGCATTTTCAATTCCACAAAATGGTTTCGCTCTTTCTATCTCTCTCCCTACTAATGGATGGATTGATAGAATGGTTATTACAGCGAATTTCGCTGAACCAGCTGTTAATCCATCTATAGATGTGATCAATGATGGTTCTTCTGAATGGTCCTTCCCTATTGGTTCGGATTACGGTCATTATGGATGGCAATCAATGATATCCACAGGTGACGATGACCATGTAACAAGTGCAGTTGTTAATCTAGACGGTAATTCACCTAGTTCAGTTATGATAAGGTTACCTTCTCTAGCAGCAGTAAATAATGGTATGGTATCAATAGCGCCTGGTTCTTCCGGCGGCTTCCAATCTCCAGTTACTTTGACTGTCGGCTCATCTAGTCAGACAGGTAGTTCCGGTAGTGACGTATTCAATTGTATTTTAGATAATAGTCAGTTAGCAGGAATTAATTATTTATCTACTTCTCATACTGATTCCGATACAGGGAGAGAATGGCGTGATGTTTCCATAACTCTTGACTCTACTAGTGCTCAGACAGTGTCGATATCAAGTGTCGGAATAGGTTACTTAATATTTGAAAATGTATCTGGTTTAGGTCCTTCAATATCGGCATATCACAGTTCTATGACGCAAGATAATCCGCCTCCAACTCAAGTTTCAATACCTGTTAATATTACCGCAGAAATGGGTTCTATATCTATAGATGGAGACTTAAAGTTTGATTATATAGTCACAAATAGAGATTTCCAAGTCCCTAATACACTGTACCCCAATGGAGAATTAGTTGAAATTACTACTAAACATCATCACTTATATGATAACTCAAATTTAGAAACAATCTCTCTTCGAGGCATAGCATCCGATGGCGAAATTCTCATGTTTGAGGCAGTTAATGGGGCGGATGGTCTATGGGGCCAAGGATCTGATCCAGTGACATTTACTCAACAATCAGGTTCATCAGTAGCTCCTATGGATTCTTCAACTTCCATAGAAATAATCACGCACAATGACGGATACGACGATGTGGTAGTACACTGGATGTTCGATGTCAGTTGGATGTGGGATGACGTGGGTTCAATACGTTGGGTTTCACAGGCATTCGATTCATCAGGTGAAACAGTCTGGCCTGCTGTATCGCGCAGCGGAGAATCAGGTAAAAATGCAGTAGAAAATGATCTTATTATTGACTCCTTTGAAGTCAGAGATCAATATGGTAGACTACTATCTAATCAATACTCCTCGTTTTATCCATATGCAATGATGGATGCCGGTGAATTGAATATTACAGGTACAGTGAAATTCCAAGATTCTATAGCAGTCAGGCCTTTAGGAATTCATTATACTGTGGGTCTCAATATATCTGGTTTAAGTTATCTATTAACATCTGGAGATGATGGTTATCACGGTATAGTCACTGCTCCAAGCGGGCTATCTAACGTTTACCTGTCTCCTATGATGAATACAGTAGGTCCTACTGGATACTCTTTAGGAGCAGAAGATGTCACAGGAACGCCTCCATTAGTTAATGTTAGAGTTGATCATGAACCTCCTGTAGCCGGTCCATTAGAGGTCAATACTCCATCTGGATTAAAAGCCGCTCATGGCAAAGTTTGGGACCCAACAGTCCCGCTTTCTTTGTTTGTCACAGTAGATGAATCAGAGGCTAGGGGCGAAATATTAACTCTCAATTATTGGCGAGGTTCAGTTGACGATACCAATGGTGACGGTATTGCTGACGAAGAAGAATATCTTTCAGTTTTCCAACCATTAACTCCTGGTATGACTGGCCAACAGCAAGTAAATTTCATCGGAATAGATGTCTCGCAACAGTCATTTAATTCCCCTGTACATATGTATCTTGAAGGCACAGATTGGGCAGGACTTAGTTATCAAGATGGAGGTACAGGTGGAGGCTTCGGTGCATCCAATGCTTGGGCAACAGTAGTTGTAGCAACAGACGAACCTACAAGTCTCAAATCTGCAGGGTATTCTCTCGATAGAGATTTAGGTTTCCTTCTCCCTGGTAAGCAACATACTTTTACTATGCAAATAGAGGAAGCTAATGGCCTCAATACATTAGATAATATCACAGTTATGCTCTGTGGCGATGGTACAAGTGAATTAGGTAAAATGAGTTATGATGCATCAAGAGGTACTTTATGGTCAGATGACTCTAGTTTAGTAACTCCTATTTCAGTTCAGACCATCCAAACTTCATCAGATATTATTCAACTTTCGATGATGTTCGAGGTCTCTTGGGATTATCCTTGGGAAGATGGGCAAAATTCATGTAAACCCAGTGTTTCAATAGTCGATGATTTTACCACAGTAGCATACCAGAATAATATTGGTGAGCTATCTTGGTACCTTGACAATAAGTATGTGGCTATACCTGAAGAAATAGAGGACCTAACGCCTCCTTCATCTTCTCCAAGTGGAACTTCTGTTTACTTGGGTCAAGGTGATGAATTTAGAATGTCTGGGCATGTATATTATTCAGGTTCCGGAATCGTAGCCTTTGATATCCCTGATGACATGGAAGTTGAATATACAGTTATTTATGGTACTCAGCCTATTCAGGTTTCAACAGATGTTAATGATGACGGTAGTTTCGATACTTCAATGATATTACCATCTCGAGTCCCATTGAATCCAACTATGAATGTACAAACAGAGATAGTAAATTTACCAGGATTAGGCGTGTCTGATATTAATTCAGATGCTTCTGTAACCGTTGACAGTAAATCTCCTACTGTTTTGTTTGATCAGTCTACATATCCAGACTCCTCTCTAGTACTTTTAGAATCTGATTTAATCAATGATGTTCTTGTAACTGTAACGATGGTTGATGAAATCGGCATGAATGAAGGACCATTAGATGTGGCATGGGTAATTTTGAGATCTGGAGTTGCAGTTGCAGGCTCAGAAAACACCGGTCAATTAGTAATGATAGAAGAAGGTGAATCAAAAGATATTTATCAAAGTAAAATAGATTTCACACCATTAAATGGCATGGCAATAGAACAAGGTGATCAAATTGCATTTTGGGTTACTTCAACAGATAAGGCTGGTAACACAGTTACTGGCCTTGGTAGCGAATCAGCACCAAGGTTGCCTACTTTGAGAATAATGGAATTCAATCCAGAGTACACTCGAGAAGTAATTAACCCAACTTCTACACCTATGCTGGGGGATCTTCTAACGCTCCAAACATTCTGGAAAAATGATGGTAAGAGAGAAGGTACAATCACAGTTGGCTTGTATGAATTAAAACCAGAGACTAATACATGGAGTCCTGCACATTCTACCTTGCAAGATGGAAATACAGTAATAACTCTCGATGCACAATCATCCAGTGTATTAGCGACATTCAAGTGGGAGTCGTATGAAGCTGGTCAACCCTTGCTAGTTTTGGTTGTTGAAGATCCTGAAACAGGTGAACCTGACTTTGAAAATATTAATGGTCAAAATATAGACATAACGGGTATAAACGTTCAACCATTACCTATTGAAGAAGAATCTTCTACTACTCTATACCTCGTTGTAGGAGTTTCTGTGATTGCAGTAGCATTAGTTGCAATCATAGTAATGAGAAGTCGTAGTGATGATGAATATTATTATGATGATGATGAAGATGATTACGAAGAAGAACAAGAAGATTGGGAATACGAAGAAGATGACAATTAATTTGAGTAGGTAAATATTAGTTGGGGGAAATCAAACCCTCATCTAATAGCCTCCTCTGATAATTATTCACCACTTGTCTTTATAGGCTATTTAGCAGCGATGTATAGTCTGAGGAAGTAATTCCTTGGATGGGATTGGGATGAGTAATAATAGCGAAGCGATTACAGTTGAAGAACTAAAACATGAAGTAGAAGACCTGAAAGTATTGGTAAACACTCTTTTGACAGTGATTATGGAAGAGGCCGATGGTGTTCAATCAGGAGCGGCGCCTACTATTCCTAATCAGCCACGACGTGGATATTGCATGTAATTAATATTCAACGGGCTCAGGATCTACTGCACTCCACATATAACAGCAAGCAACTGTGCGCCATGGTATCCATTTTTCAGATATTTCATATATCTCCTCATTGGTTAATTTATCACCGGAATTATATACTTTCTCGATTCCACGAATCATTCCTATATCTCCTATTGGAAATACATCTGGACGTAGTAGTGTGAATATTAGAATCATTTCTGCCGTCCATCTCCCCACGCCTCTGAGTTGAATTAATTTTTCAATTAATACTTCATCATCCATTTCTTCCCACTGGTATTTTGAGTAAGTACCCCAAGATTCAGCAATTCCTATCACATATTCTACTTTTCTTTGCGACAATCCACATTTTCTGAGATCCTCAAATTCTTGCGATAATATATTCTCTGGATTTATATCTCCTACTTTTTCTGTTAGTCTAGACCATACTGTCGAAGCGGCTTTAACTGAGATTTGTTGACCAATTATTGATCTAATTAGCGTATAGAATAAGTCACCTCTAGAAACTAATTCCAAGTTTTTATATTTTTTAATTAATTCTGAGAGTTTTTCATCCTTTTCAGAGAGTTCTTTCTTGGCTTTATCCCAGTACCCTGGTTTATCGCCTAATTGCACCATGGCTATGGCTAAGACCTCATAGTTCAAGATGGCTACCATTCTCGCATTAATCATGAACTTAGAGAAAGTACTATTCGGAGGTGCAATAATTTCAACTATTTTATTCGTTATTCTAAGTACTACTGGGAATACTGAATTAATTGAGAAGAACGATTCTTGGTTAATCGAGGAGACGTGCCTAGGGAGTCATTCTGGTGACATAAGTCACACGCACAGTAGTTTATCTATATTTATTGATGGCAGCGAAGTTCTTCTATCTGCAAATATTGGTATACAAGATTCTGAATGTCCTGAAGGAATGAGAGGCATACATACTCATGATGATACGGGGAAATTACATATTGAAACGCCGAATCAAATCGATGCTCCGATAGGTGCTTTCTTCAATATCTGGGGTGAAACATTTAATTCCGAACAAATTCTTGATAATACTGCTAATTCAGAATATGACATTGAAATGCGTGTCAACGGCGTAATCAATGAAGAGTATGAAAATTATGTTATGTTAGATGGAGATAATATCGAAATCTATTACAAACAAAAGTAACTATCCTTTGATAACTGCGAATGGTTTCATTCTCGCGACGGGTCTTGCTAACCTTGCCTCACTTGTCAATCGGATAACTTCGTCAACATCTTTGTATGCATCAGGGGCTTCTTCCGAAAGTACATTCGGAGTTTTTGTATGTACATTAATTCCCGCTGCTTCAAGAGTTTCTCTTAATTTTTCTGAATCAATTTGTTCTCTTGCAGCAGTTCTTGATAACCTTCTTCCAGCACCATGGCAAGAAGAAGAAAAGGCATCATTCCCTCCCTGCTTAGGGCCTGCCAATATCCAGGACGCGGTCCCCATGTCTCCTGGGACTAGAACCGGTTGACCAATTCCTGAAAATTTCGAGGCTAGTTCAGGATGGTCTCCACCTAGTGCTCTCGTCGCACCCTTTCTATGAACACAACATCTGCATGATACACCATGTACCTTATGATCTTCAATTTTAGCAATGTTATGGCTTACGTCATAAATGACTTCCAAGTCGCTATCTACTCCTATTTGTTCTCTCAGTATATTTCTAAGTCGTTGGGTCAAAGCTGAGCGATTTGCAAATGCGAAGTTACCTGCTGCCGACATTGCATCAAAATATTCTTGACCTTCTTTACTGAATATAGGTGCAGCAGCTAGTTGTCTGTCAGGGATTGTCATATCCCACTTACGGGCATACCAAGATTTGTCAATTTTCGAATAATTTTGTTCAATTTTCGAAACATGATCAGAGCAAACCTGATGCCCCAATCCTCTAGATCCAGTATGGATCATCGCTGTCACTTGTCCTTTACGTATCCCGAAGGCCTTTGCTGCTTGTTCGTCAACTATCGAATCTACAACCTGTAACTCTAGAAAATGGTTCCCGGAACCAAGTGTTCCTAATGATTTACTGCCTCTCTTTTTTGCTCTTTCTCCAAGATTTCTCTCATTTGTTTCTAATCTCCCATTAGATTCTATAGACGCTAAATCTCTTGATTCTCCCCATCCCATCTCAATAGCAGCATTAGCCCCTTCTGATAGAATATGATCTATCTCTGTTGAATCAATTATCACCCCACCTTTACCTGTAGCTCCTGCAGGGATTGAGTTAGCAAGTTTCTGAGCCAAAACTTTGGCGTTAATATCTTTAAAGCTGATGTCTAATGCACATAATCTAACTCCGCAATTAATATCAAATCCTACTCCTCCTGGTGAAATTGCGCCCCCCTGGTTACCTGCATTGACATCGGTAGCCACAACGCCTCCAATTGGAAATCCATATCCGAAATGCCAGTCTGCCATAGCCCATGCATTCCCAACAATTCCATCTAATGAGGCGGTATTTACTAGTTGATTAGGTGAACGGTCATCTGCATGTTCGCCTAAATGTTCTGAGTCAGTAACTAATATTGCGTCTGTTTTCATTGAACCATGTTTATTTATACGGATTCTTCCAGGTCCATCAGGTTGAAGGTGTTCTCTCCATACTGCCGACATAGTTCTGCGTATTAACCAATACATTTCAATAAGTCGGACAGGACTTACAACAATCGCATTCAAGATAGTTTAATTATTCCGAGACATGCAAGGTTGTAGATGAGATGACGTTTGGAGAGGTTCATATTCCATTTTGGGAAGACTCGGGTCATCATCGAAAAACGTGTTCTGTTACGGGATTATACTTCTGGACAAGAGATGAATCAAGAACAACCTCAGGGGACACAAATGAAGATCCATATACATTCATTGGAAGCCCTATAATTGATGGTTTTTCCATGAGAGGTAAAGATCTAAAAGATGCAATGCGCAATTCTTTCCTGAATTATTTTTCATCAAATGGTCACACTATGGTGAATCCCTACCCTGTTATTGCTCGATGGAGAGACGATATTCATCTGACAATAGCTAGTATCGCAGACTTCCAGCCTCATGTAACTAGTGGGCAAGTCCCTCCGCCTGCAAATCCGTTATGCATATCTCAACCATGTATTAGACTCACTGATGTTGCGGCAGTCGGTCGTTCGGGAAGGCATCTAACTACGTTTGAGATGATGGCTCATCACGCATTCAATAGGCCTAATGATGGCGATGTCATTTATTGGATAGATCAGTGTGTACGTTTCTGTGATGACATGTTAGTTAATACATTTGGAATTAATTCGTCAGAAATAACCTATGTCGAAAATCCGTGGTCTGGCGGTGGAAATGCTGGAGCCGCTCTTGAGGTAATTGTTGGAGGTCTAGAATTAGCTACGCTAGTATTCATGAATTTGGAAGAACATGAAAATGGGGACATTGAAATTAAGGGGCTAAAATATCGTGAAATGGATCTGCAAATCATAGACACTGGCTATGGTCTAGAAAGGTTCTGTTGGGCTGCTGCGGGAACTCCTACAATCTATGAGGCGATTTATCCTGAATCAGTTTCTTGGCTTAAAGAAATTATAGGATTTGAGTCAATGGTTAATGATCTAAAACTTGAGGTGGATACGTCTGCATTATTATCCGAATTATCTCGGTTAGCCGGGATATTAAATATTGATGTAGGGACAGACGTCGAATCACTTTACACTAAATTAATTGAAAGGTTAGATGATTTGGATATCAAAATATCTGTTTCTGAGTTAAAACGATTGACTGAGCCATTATCTGCAATATATGCAATACCCGATCACATGCATGCATTATGTAATATGTTGGGTGATGGACTAATTCCTAGTAATAATAAAGCCGGATATTTAGCCCGAATGCTGGCAAGACGAGTTTGTCGTATGAAGTCAGATTTGAATATTGATATAACTCTCCTAGAATTAGGTAAACACCATATGGATAATCATTTAGATATGTCTAAATTTATGCAAACAGAACAAGGAATTTTACAGTTGCTAGATTTAGAAGAATTACGCTATCATGAAATGTTAAGGAAAGGTGAGTCAGCAGTTAAAACAGCATTCCAAGAAATTCCCAGAGATGCTTTACAAGTACCTGATGAAATATTATTTAGATTATCTGAAGAGAGAGGAATAACCCCAGATATGGCAATTTCAATATCGCATAAATTAGGTTGGGATAAACTATCTGTGAGAGTTGGTTTTTCTGCAGATATGGCGGATAGGAATGCGAAATTAACAAAAGATGCCGCTAAGGTGAAAGAGAAAAGTCAAATTCTTTCGAGAAGTTTAGAAAAAACTTCTCAGGACTATTATTTAGACACTAATATTACAGACTTTTCTGCAAATGTCATTCACTGTGAAAAAATATCAGAAACTAATTTTTCATCTTTATCATTTTCAAATGAAGTTAAAGAAAAACCCACTCACATAGTAGTTTTAGACCGGACTTTATTTTATCCTGAGGGCGGAGGTCAATTAGGTGATCAGGGTTTGTTCTCTATTAATTCTGAAGAATCAATAAAAGTTTTAGATACAAAAATAGAGGAGGGGGTAATAATTCATTTTACTGATGGCGAATTAAGTACTGGTTTAATCAACGCAGAAGTAAATAGAATTCGTCGAACACAATTGATGGATCACCATACTGCAGTTCATATCGTAGGTGGCGCCGCTAGGGATATTTTAGGCCCTCATATACGTCAGGCAGGATCTAATAAAGGGGAGAAATATGCTCGTATTGACTTAACTCATCATTCAAGAATGTCTAGGGAATTACTTGATATTATAGAAGACAAAGCGAATGAAATTATTCAATCAAACCCTGAAATCGAGAAAATAATGATGAGTAGGGCCGATGCTGATGCTAAATTCGGTTTCGATATATATCAAGGAGGCCCTCCGAAACACGATCTAATTCGTATAATTAAAATTGGTAATTTCGATACACAGGCTTGTGGAGGAACTCATCATGATACAGCTGGTAAAGTAGGTGAATTAAGGATAATACGGTCTAGTCAAGTCCAAGACGGGGTAGAGCGTCTGCAAATCGTGGCAGGAGATACGGCGCGTGAACACGCAAGACAGCAAGAGCGTATACTTAGTGAAGCATCAGAGATACTAGGAGTGCAATCTAATGACCTCCCTAAGGCTGTTCAGAAATTCTTTGAAGAATGGAAGTCACAACAGAAAAAGATTTCAAATCTGGAAGCAGAAATTATTAGATTGAGGACAAGTGGTGGTGGAGATGAAGCCATTATGAGGGATGGGATTAGGTACGTGGTTATGGAATCTGATGGTGACTCGAAACAGTTAATGAAAATGCTCTCTGAATTGACAAGGGACAAATCCAAACCAACATTAGCTATTATAGGAAGCCGTGATGGAGGAGGTAAGATAATTGTCGCTACTACTGAGGACACTAAGGCATCTGAGAATTATAATTCAGTTGAAATATTAAATTCTATAGCATCTCATATCAATGGCGGAGGCGGTGGAAGGCCTACTTTCGCTCAAGGAGGAGGTTCCAATCCTGATGGAATCCCTGAAGCACTTAATGCTGCTAGAAAAATGCTAGATATTTGACCATCCATCCGTTTGGTTCATGACAGTTTACATCTTCGCAGAGACATGGTAGAGCAAGTTGAGGTCTCGGATAGAGCCTCATCCATTGAGTATGCAATTAGAGATGTAGTAGTTCCTGCCATAGAATTAGAAAAGCAAGGGCATAAGATTATCAGATTAAATATTGGAGATCCATTGGCGTATGAAGGATTGCCTACACCTAAACATATGATAGAAGGATACAAAGAAGCTTTAGAAAGACAGGATAATGGATATGGTCCTTCTTATGGATTAGATGAATTAAGAAACGCTATTGCACTTTCTGAATCATCTAAAGGCTGGTTCTGTAGTCAAAAAGATGTTTATGTGACTCATGGTGTAACCGAGGCTCTACAGATTATTTTTGCAGCATTTCTTCAAGAAAATGACACTGTATTAGCACCTGGCCCTCATTATCCACCATACATGGCTTACCCACAGATGTATGGCGCTAAAACAGTAGAATACAGACTAGATTCATTAGATAATTGGAAGATTGATCTAGATGACATTAGACGAAAGATGAATGATTCTGTGAAGTTATTGGTTTTGATAAATCCTAATAATCCAACTGGGAACATTGCAACTAAGTCCGAAATCGAGGAACTGATTTCGATTGCTCAGGATTGGCCTAAATGTACAATTATTGCTGATGAAATTTATGATGGGTTAGACTTCACTGATTCTTTTGTATCTGTTGCATCTCTTTCTAAAAAAACTCCTGTGATTTCACTTAATGGGGTGTCTAAAGTATATTTTGCGCCCGGATGGAGGATTGGATATATGGCCTGGCATGATCCAGAGAATAGACTAGCTTTGGTCAGGGATGGTGTAGAGAGAATTTTACGAAGTCGTCTTTGTGCTTCGACTCCTGCTCAATATGGCTATCTTGAAGGTCTTCAAAATTCTCATGAATGGCTTACTTCTCACAGAGCTTTGACCGAGAAAAGAATGAATTACTGTTTGAAACGAATCAAAGAAATAGATGGTATTTCTTGTGAAAGTCCAAGTGGTGCATTTTATTTATTTGTGAGGCTGACCGATCCTGAGCATTATAGAAATGATAAAAAATGGGTGTTAGATTTATTGCATAAAGAACATGTTCTAGTAGTTCATGGTTCAGGTTTTTCTCCTGAATTTGGATCAGGCCATTTCAGGATGGTTTGCCTTCCTCCCGTCTCCGTACTGGAAGAAGCATTCCTCAGAATTGAAAGGTTTCTAAGTAGTTGATCCGATGCGTTTTTTTAATTTCTTGAGAGAGAATAATATTGATTTTTCAGATAGAATCAGAAAAAGATGGCTTATACTCTCAAATGGATTTATCGCAGACTCTCAAAGAAATAATAGTTTAGTTTGGAAAGTAGGTGTTAATTCATTTGAAGATTTTTTTTCAGGTCTTGAAAAAAGAAGCGGTCAAAGCTTAGGTCGCCGTTTAGCCCACTCTTCTTCTGAATCTGAAGAATGGCTAATTTCAGACTCAAATACTAAGATATCATCAAGTCGTAATCTTAAAAAATGGAATAGGACGATTAATGACTGGCAAGATAGAGGGCTAGGTTCTTTTGAATTAATAGATAATTCTGATGAAGTCAGAGTTCTTATTAATAATCCCTCCTGTGGTCCTATGTGTGCAGGAATATTTTCAGCAATTTGGGAATTATCAACTAGAACCAGGCATCGATTTAGATGGAATCAAAATACTTCAGAAAGCCTAATGTTAAGTTTATCAGAAGATAAGGTTGAAATTCCGTCCCCTCAGAATGTATCTTCTCCTTGGCCTCAAGATATTAGTTTCTCTACTGTCGAAGACGATGATTTTTGGGACACTTTAATGATTGAAAATAGCGGTTCATGGTCATTAATGGGGGTAAGAACAATGATGATTCATCAGGATTTAATCATACGTTTTGAAAGTTATTTTTTACCATATGTAGATGATATTCACGAGGGTCGTATAGGTTCATGTTTATGGAGGAAGTTAGAC
>Ga0213869_10000647_pt1 | contig 27516 bp, 23 predicted proteins | sample PICome_10_FD_160083 | JGI IMG/M metagenome (GOLD analysis project Ga0213869, IMG submission 160083) | Coastal seawater microbial communities near Pivers Island, North Carolina, United States - PICO132 | ecosystem: Environmental > Aquatic > Marine > Coastal | place: USA: North Carolina...
TCGCATCCGACCTCACTTCGGCAAACCGAGCACATGCTCGGCAACAATATTGGCTTGAACTTGCGTTGTACCACCACCAATGGTGGCACCAAAGTTACTGAAGTACGCTCGTTGCCAAAAGCCACCACTGACGGCGTCGTCATCGCCCACATACAGCGCACTCTGAGCGCCTTGTTTGCTGGCGGTATAGTGTTTCATGCGACGCTCGTACTCAGTACCGCGATACTTCACCGAGAGCGCGAGGCCCATGGGGTAATCGGTGCCCAGAGCCGGAATCGCCATTCGCCGAGCAGACAGCGATAGTGCCTTCGCCTCCATCATGAAGCCCACCAAGTCGTCTCGCACAATGGGATCGGATAACAGCGGTTCTCCATCTTGCTCAATGGCCGATAGCTCATCGATCATATCGTCGACTTGCACTGCAACGCCCCAGTAAGCACTGGCTTGGCCCGCCGTCACCCCTCGCTCATATTCCAAGGTCTTCATCGCCACGGTCCAGCCGCCGCCCTCTTCGCCCATTAAGCAACTGGCCGGTATGCGCGCATCCGTAAAAAAGGTCTGATTAAAACCATACTCGCCCGTCACCTTGCGAATCGGGTGCGCCTCGACGCCGGCCACTTTCATGGGAGACAGAAAAAATGAGAGGCCGTCATATTTCCGCTCTGTTTTCGTGTTGGTGCGCGCCAACAGAATCATATGGTCCGCGTAGTTGCCCAAGGTGGTCCATATTTTGGAACCATTGACCACGTATTCGTCGCCCTCTTTAACGGCACGCGTTTGCACAGCACCGAGATCGGAACCATGATCTGGCTCGGAGAAGCCCTGACACCAAATCTCCTCTGCCGAGAGGATGTTTTTAATGTACTTCGACTTCTCCGCCTCTGTTCCCATATCGAGTAACAGTGGGCCCACCCAGTTGAGACCAATCGTATTGAAAATAATCGGCGCCCGGTGACGCCCCAGCTCTTTATCCACTATAAATTGATAGGCCGAATCGGCGCCCTGTCCGCCGTATTCAGTGGGCCAGTGCATCCCCAAAAACCCTGCTTGCCACAGCTTGTGCTGCCACTCTCGTAAAAAATCGAGTTGCTGCTCTGTGCCCACCTCCAGAAAAGTTAGGGGCAGCAAAAAGCCGGGATCGGAGGGCACATTTTCTGCCATCCACGCGGCCACCTCTGACTTAAAAGCCTGCAAAGCGGCTTTGCTTTCACTCATGTGTTCACTCCTATCGCATCTCTGTGATCTGCTTGGTCGGCCTATTTTACTTCACTCTTTAAGGCACTCTTTAAAGCACTCTTTAGGGCACTCTCTACGGCACTCTCTACGGCACTCTCTACGGCATTCTCTACGGCACTCTCTACTGCGCTTTTCTCGCGCTGTGCGCCGTTGGCCGTCGCTGAGGGCTCATTTCAGCGCGCCAGTATATCTGGTCGATCCATCTTATGCCGGGTTAAAGCCCGTATTGACGAGTGGCCAGATCACGCATAATTTCTTCTGACCCACCGCCAATGGCATTCACCCGCACCTCTCGATAAATCCGCTCTACCCGATTGCCTCGCATGTAACCGAGACCGCCCAGTATTTGCATCGCCTCACGCGCGCAAAACTCCATTACCTCGCTCGCTTGCACTTTCAATAGTGCGATATCACCCGGGTTGGGTGTCCCCGCTTCGATCGATTCGTAGCAGAGGCGAATGTAAGCTTGCGTGGCGTTCAGCTTCTGCTTCATCTGCGCGATCTTGTGCCGGATCACTTGATGGTCCGCCAGTCGCTTACCAAATGTTGAGCGCTCGGTAGCCCACGCTACGGACTCCTCAAGACAAACGCGTCCGAAGGCTTCCATCGCCGCTGCCATGCCCATACGCTCGTTATTAAAATTAGTCATGATGACCCTAAAGCCTTCATTTTCCCTGCCAATCAGGTTGCTCACCGGCACCCGCACCTGATCAAAATAGAGCGTGGCAGTATCCGACGCCCACCAGCCCATCTTGCGATCCAATGGCGTACGAGAAAAACCCTCTGCATCGGTGGGAATCAGAAGCATCGAAACGCCTTTTGCGCCTGCCTCACCGGTTCTCACCGCGGTCGAGACCCAATTGGCGCGCATGCCCCCGGTAATATAGGTTTTACTGCCTGTGACAATGTAGTGGTCACCATCACGCACCGCCGTCGTACTGAGATTAGCAACATCAGAGCCGCCGCCGGGTTCGCTAATGCCGAGGGAGATCCACTTTTCGCCCCTCAAAATAGGCGGCGCGATCTCAGCTTGCATGGCTTCGGTGCCCCAGTTGAGGATAGGTGGTAAGCCGATTCCATGAACCATCAAGGACGCGGGAACGCCCCCTACGCCAATGCGCGCGAGCTCCTCATTCACAATCCAGGCGTGCCAACTGTCACCAGGCACGCCTCCAAACGCTTCGGGATAGCCCAAACCTAACAACCCGACCTCAGCCGCCTTGGGCCACAGTGAGTTGGGCATCGCACCGGCCTCATCCCAATCACTGGCATAAGGCATAATTTCTGTATCAATGAAGCGTCGGAGTGCCGCTCGCCACGCGAGGTGTTCCTCCTTCATATGCGGATTCGGTAACCGAGCACCATCAAAATCGAGGCTCATCAACTTCTCCTTGCTAAGTGTGTCAGCGCCGCGCGAAACATCGAACGGCGATCATTCTTTTACGCACTGATCAAACCGGAGTCAATTTGCGTATAAGGTACAATCAGGGGTTCAATCACACCGCGCCAGAGCGCAATGGCCGGCAGCCCCGCGCTCAGGAATGTACTATGAAATACATCGGTCAGTCCGATTATCGGCACCACTCGACACCCCGCATTGGTGTGCTGCTGACCAATCTAGGGACACCTGAGGCACCCACGGCCAAGGCATTAAAACCCTACCTCAAGCAGTTTCTTTGGGATCCTCGCGTCGTCGAGGTGCCTCGGCCCATTTGGTGGCTCATTCTCAATGGCATTATTCTCAATACCCGACCCAAACGCTCAGCAGAGGCCTATAAAGAAGTCTGGAGCGAGCGGGGATCCCCTCTATTGGCTCACCTCGAGGATCAGGTGGCCGGCGTCTCGGCACAACTCGAGGCCCGCTTTGGCAACCGCTTTATTGTGCGCGGTGCCATGCGCTACGGCTCGCCGGCCATCAGTACGGTGTTAACGGAAATGTTCGATGCCGGGATGGAGCAACTGGTGGTACTGCCCTTGTATCCGCAGTACGGCGGTCCGACCACCGGTTCGACATTCGATGAGGTCTCGGCAGAGCTCACGAGGCGACGCTGGCTGCCCTCGTTTCGGTTTGTCAGTGCTTATCACGACGACCCTCGCTATATCCGCGCAATGGCCGATAGCATTAACGCACACTGGGCAGAGCACGGACGGGCCGACAAGCTCTTGCTCTCCTATCACGGCATGCCACAGCGCTATTTAATCGAGGGCGATCCTTATCATTGCCAGTGCTATAAAACCTCTCGCCTCATCGGCGAAGCACTCCAGCTAACGGAAGACCAGATGATGACTACTTTTCAGTCGCGCTTTGGCCGAGAGGAATGGCTACAGCCCTACACTGACGAGACCTTGAAAGCCCTGCCCAGTGAGGGTGTGACTTCGGTTCAAGTGGTGTGTCCGGGATTTTCGGCCGATTGCCTTGAGACGATTGAAGAGATCGGCATGGAAAATCGGGATTATTTTCTCGAGGCGGGGGGAACGCGCTACGAATATATCCCTTGCCTGAACGCGGAGCCCGGGCATGTGGCGGCATTGACCGATCTGCTGGCGGACCAAATGCAAGGCTGGCTCACAAACGAGTACGATCCAGCCATGAGCGATCGGTTAGCACGCAACCTCGGTGCACCCCAATAGGCGCACCCCAATAGGCGCATCCCACTCGGCGCGGCTTTAGGGTTAGTGTGCTGGCTCGAACCACCCGATAGCCAAGGCCAAGGCGATCCCCACTAAGAACAATAAGGTCAGCCGAACGCGATCATGGCTGTGAAATTGCACCTCGGGTAACAAGTCACTCAACGCAATACAGATAAACGCGCCACCGGCAAAGGCGAGGATTCCCGGCAGCCACAGAGACGACTCGAGATAAGGCGCCATACCCAAGTGAAAGGCAATCGCCGCCAGTGGGCATAACATCGCAAATACGATGGCAGCTGACCAACGTTGGGCAGACGACCAGCCAGCGTTGGCCATCACGGTCTCTATAGACAGAGAATCCAGTGGCTTGTGCAGTAAAATAGCCAAAAACACACCCAAGCCTAGGCCATGATCACTGAGCATGACGGCGCCTAGAGCAATGCCGTCGATCACTGTGTGAACGCATAAACCGGTGAAAAGCCCGAGTGCACCGATCCCACTGTCAGACCGGTGACTGTGGGCATGAGCATGTGAATCGGAATGTAAATGGGTATGAGAGTCAGCCTCCGCTGACAACAGCTCGCTGGACGCTGCTGCGGCAACAAAATCATGCTGGTGAAAATGGAATAGCCGCAACAGGAGCAACATAAAAACAAGTCCAACGAGACTCCACGCCATTACCAAATCAATATCACCGGCAAGACCGAAGCTATGAGGAATCAAGTGGCAAAGCGCTACACCGAGCATCAGCCCTGACACCAAACTCAACACCATCTGAGTACGCGTATGGGTCATGGTGATCTGGCGCGGTAACCAACTGCCGAGCAGTGACGCCGCCAGGAGTGCCACACTAAAGATTCCCAGCCAGGACCAACCCGTCATGCGGCTAACCCCCGACCAAATTATCGCGGTGAATCATTTCCTCTTCACCTCGGTAACCCAGAATCGCCTCAATATCTGTCGAACTTTTTCCGATCAACGCCGCGGCTTCGTCACTGGCGTAGTTGACCAGCCCCCGCGCCCGCTCTTTTCCGGTCGCATCGACACAGCTCACCAAATCGCCCCTTTTGAAAACACCTGTGACCGCAGTAATCCCAATCGGTAATAAGGAGCGGCCGTGGTCAGATACGACCGTCACCGCACCCTCATCGAGCACCAGCTGCCCTTGCGCATGCAGCAGGCTAGCCAGCCATTGTTTGCGGGCGCTCAGCGGTTGGCGATTGGTGTGTAAGAAGGTTCCCACCAATTGGCCCTTGACCACCTTAGGGATTACATCGGGCAACCGCCCATTAGCGATAATCGTGCTAGTACCAGAGCGCGCAGCCAAACGAGCAGCACTGAGTTTCGTGGCCATACCCCCGCGCCCCAAGGCACTGCCCTCACCCGCTATCGCGTCGAGGTCGGGATCATGCACATCGGCTGAGGCAATCAGTTTGGCATCCTTATCCTGTCGCGGATCGCGATCCATGAGCCCATCTTGATCGGTCAGAATTAACAGTGCTTCCGCATCGACCAGATTCGCCACCAAGGCCGCCAGAGTGTCATTGTCGCCGAGGCGAATTTCGTCGGTCACCACGGTGTCATTCTCATTGATGATCGGCAACACACCCATGCCGAGCAGCGTATTGAGGGTACTGCGCGCATTTAAATATCGATCGCGAGCGCGGACATCGGCATGGCTTAATAAAATTTGTGCCGTGACCACACCATGTGGCCCTAGGCAATCTTCATAAGCGCGCACGAGTGCCGACTGCCCTACGGCTGCGGCAGCTTGGGATAAGTGGATCTCTCGCGGGCGCTCTGTCAGGTTAAGCCGCACCAAACCGGCAGCAATGGCGCCACTGGAAACCAGCACCACTTCATGACCGAGGGCATGAAGTGACGCCAATTGGCGCGTCAACGTCTTCATGACAAGTGGATCCAACCCCAGACCATCGTTGGTGAGCAATGCGCTGCCCACTTTAATCACCCAGCGTCGAACGCTCGTTAAGCGATGCCGCGCCGTATTGTCGGTTGTATCGCTCAATACCGATACTCTACGTCAACGTCGTCATCCGATTCCTCGTCCGCATCGTCTTGCGGGCCCCGCTGTGCGTTGCCGCGGGCCTCAGCTCGCGCCTTATTCAGTGCGGTAATCCGCTCGCGGGCCTCGTGCTGCATTTGCTCTTGTGCGGTTTGCTCCTGTGCCAGCGCGTCAGCATCGGTTTGATAATGCGCCATCAACTGCTCAAGATGGGTCATCAAATCACCGCAGAGTGCCTGAGTTTGGGTCCCTGCCACAGCGGAGACCTCGTAGACTGGACCCTGCCAACCCAGCGCAGCCACAATGGCTTCGCGGCGCGCTTTCAACGTCTCCTGGTCAATCAAATCGATCTTATTCAACACCAGCCAACGCGGCCTGGCCGCCAATGCGGGGCTGAAGCGCTCTAGCTCGTGAATCACCGAACAGGCGGCACTCGCTGGATCGCTACCATCGATCGGCGCCACATCGACGAGATGTAATAAAACACGGTTGCGGGTCAGGTGCTTTAGAAAGCGGATACCCAGCCCGGCACCTTCAGAAGCGCCCTCAATCAGTCCGGGAATGTCAGCCACAACAAACGAACGATACGCATTGACCTTCACAACCCCCAAACTCGGGATCAGCGTGGTGAAGGGATAATCGGCAACCTTCGGCGTCGCGGCGGAAATAGCGCGAATCAAGGTGGACTTACCAGCGTTCGGCAAACCCAGGAGTCCGACGTCGGCGAGTACCTTTAGCTCCAACTTGAGCTTGCGAAGCTCTCCCTCGGAACCCGGCGAACTTTGCCGAGGTGCGCGGTTCACGCTCGACTTGTAGCGGGTGTTCCCCAACCCGTGAAAACCACCCTGTGCCACTAACAGCCGCTGACCGGGAGTGCGAATATCACCCAGCACTTCGCCCGATTCGTCATCCAGCACCGTTGTTCCTAAAGGCACTGGCAAGACCAAATCCTCCCCCGATTTACCAGTGCAATTTCGCCCGCGTCCTGCTTGTCCGTTTTCTGCTCTAAAAGCGCGGGTGTAGCGATAATCAATCATGGTATTCAACGCATCGTCGCCCTCTAGGAACACCGATCCGCCGTCGCCCCCATCGCCGCCATCAGGACCCCCTCGCTGAATGAATTTTTCGCGGCGAAAACTGACACAGCCATTACCGCCCTTACCCGCGGTCACGTCAATTGTGGCTTCATCAACAAACTTCATGGACTCACCTAATCAACCAGCAAAAAAAAACCTCGTCGGATGACGAGGTTTTTTAATCCTATGGCACCCGAGTTACGCCGCTACAATACGAACCTGTTTACGCATCTGCGGGCCACCACTGAAAAACTCCACTTTACCATCCGCTGTAGCGAACAGGGTGTGGTCCTTGCCCACGCGCACGTTTTCCGCTGCGTGGAAGCGTGTGCCGCGTTGACGCACAATAATGCTACCAGCTGTAACAGCCTGACCGCCATAAGCCTTCACGCCCAGTCGCTTACTCTCGGAATCGCGCCCGTTACGAGTACTACCACCTGCTTTCTTATGTGCCATTGATAGTGTCTCCTGTTAGCCTGTGATCGCCGTAATTTTTACCTCTGTAAACCACTGGCGGTGGCCAGTTTCTTTACGGAAGTGCTTACGTCGATTGAATTTTACAATGCGGATTTTGTCGTGACGTCCATGCGCAACCACCTCAGCGGTTACCTTGCCGCCCTCTACTAATGGCGAACCAATTTTCACGCCGCTGCCAGACCCGAGTAACAACACTTCGTCGAACTCAATGGTTTGACCCATTTCCGCTTCAATTTTCTCGAGCTTCAATTGCTCGCCTTCTTCAACACGGTGCTGTTTACCACCGCTCTTGATCACTGCGTACATTCTAATGTCCTCTCAGTTAGCCTGCTCGCAGTCGAAATCTGGTTTGCGCTGGGCAGAGTTCAGGCACCGAAAGACGGCCCAACGGCCATCCCAAGGGCGCGAAAGATACGCCTTCAGCGAGTTGAACGCAAGTGTGAGTATTGGTCGCTATTGTGCGAATCCAGCCACTTTGCGACGCCATGCGCACCATGGTGGGCATGGCGGTGGCTCGCCACGCGCCCTATACTAACTGGCTACGGGGGGATATTGCGTGGATGTAACATTCAAGTCGAGCGTGGCGGCAGAGTTCGCTCAGGTCGACGACGTTATTGTGGAATTACTGAAGTCTGACGTCGAAATGGTCGAAAATATTGGCCACTATATCGTCCGGGCGGGCGGAAAGCGCATGCGGCCACTGTTGGTTTTACTGTCCGCCAAAGCACTTGGCGGTGTCAATTCAGCCCACATTCGCTTTGCCGCTGTCGTCGAATTTATCCATACAGCAACCTTGTTACATGACGACGTGGTCGATTTATCGACGCTCCGCCGAGGCATGCCGACGGCAAACGCCGCATTTGGTAATGCGCCCAGCGTGCTGGTGGGGGATTTCATTTATACGCGCGCCTTTCAGCTGATGGTGGAACTGAACAATATGCCGTTGTTGGCCCATATGGCGGAAACCACCAACACCATCGCCGCAGGCGAGGTCATGCAGCTGGTGCACGCTGGCGATCCGGATACTCAAGCAGAGCAGTACCAAGAAATCATCCGGCGTAAGACAGCGGCGCTGTTTGCTGCCGCCTGTTGTGGCGCCGGGCTATTGCACCAAAGTCCTGCTGACCAAACAGACGGGCTGTATCACTACGGTATGAATTTGGGCATTGCGTTTCAACTGGCGGACGACCTGCTCGACTACGCGGGCGACCCGTCTCAGACAGGGAAAAATGTCGGTGACGACCTCAGAGAGGGAAAAATCACCCTGCCTCTCCTGCATGCGATGAAAGCGGGAACCCCTGCCCAACGGGACCGTGTCGCAGAGGTATTGCGGCAAAAGGAGGGGGATGCCTTTGCGGAAATCATCGAGATCGTGCGTCACACCGGCGGTATTGAAGCCACACGAGCAGCCGCCATGCATCATCAAGCTTTGGCGCAAGCAGCACTGGCGCCACTGCCAGAGTCTGATGCACTCAGCGCATTGAATCAGATGGCTGAAAAAGCGGTGGATCGACAGGCCTGATGACCACCGATGCACAAGCACTACACGAGCAGCTGTGGGAGGCCCGAGCTGAGCTCAGTCATCGGAGAATCACAGCGCTCTTTGACACAGATCCAGATCGACACGAGCGGTATCAATGCCAAAGCAATGGGCTCGTGGTCGATTTTTCGAAGCACTTAATCGACGACCACGTTTGGCAGTTACTCATCGAACTGGCCTCTGCCCACGCGTTACCAGACGCTTTTTCTGGTTTGGTGGCCGGCCAGTCTGTCAATACGTCAGAGTGTCGGCCAGCCTTGCATACCCTGTTGCGCGGCACAGCAGCCGAGCTGCATCCTGAAAATACAGCTGCCGTTCGTAACGCCTTGACGCGGATGGAGACACTGGTCACTCGCATTCACGGAGGTGCAGACACTGGCTGGACCGATCAGGCGTTTACGGATGTGGTGAATCTCGGTATTGGCGGCTCTGATCTCGGCCCTCGTTTCATTTGTGACGCACTCAAAACGCCGGAAGCACCCTTGCGCGCGCATTTTGTCGCGAACATCGATCCCGAAGACCTCGACCATACATTAGACGCCTTAGACCCAACCCGAACACTCTTTGTGGTGTGCTCTAAATCTTTTACCACCGAGGAAACACTGTCCAATGCCCACCGTGCCAAGGCGTGGCTGCAAGCTGCTGGCGTGCCACAACATGGCTTAGGACAACACTTCATCGCCGTCACAACTCAAGTGGCTCAAGCGCAGCAATGGGGCATTCCCGCTGAACGCTGCTTGCCTATTTGGGATTGGGTCGGCGGCCGCTATTCACTGTGGTCAGCTGCAGGCCTAACCATTCCTTTAACGCTGGGTTGGTCTGCTTTTGAGGGGTTACTAGGCGGCGCAAAAACCCTAGATCAGCACACGCTGGAATCGCCGCCTGCCGACAACCTGCCCATGATGATGGCGCTATTAGAGTTTTGGCAATCGCGCTTCCTCAATGCCAATACGCATGCAGTACTGCCCTATGCGCAGAGGCTGCAGCACTTAACGGACTTCTTGCAGCAACTCACAATGGAGAGTAACGGCAAGCGCGTGTCGACAACAGGAGAGCCTCTTACGAGCGATTCTGCCCCCGTGTTGTGGGGATCTTCTGGAACCAACGGACAGCACTCTTACTACCAGTTATTACATCAAGGCACGCGCTCATTCTCAGCTGACATTATTTTGCCATTGATATCAGGCGGCGGAGACCTACCTGCAAGGCGCAGCTTGGCAGCTCATGCGCTCGCACAAAGTCGCGCCTTTATGGTGGGACGCTCGCCAGATGAAGCCCGGGAGATAGGTGCATTGCGAGGCTTTGACGAGCACGAGTGCCGTCAACTTGAGATACCGGGCAATCACAGTCACTCTCTGATTCTGATGGAGGCCGTAACGCCAGAGTGCCTAGGCGCCCTGATCGCAGCCTATGAACACAAAACGTATTTTCTTGCCGTATTGCTGGGTATCAATGCCTTTGATCAATGGGGGGTGGAACTGGGCAAGGAGATTGCGGCGGCAATACAGCCTTTATTGGAGACTGGCGCGACAGCACCAACAAGCGACCCAGCCATACTGGATCCCGCGACACGGCAAGCGGCGATAGCGTGGCGTAAAGCGAACGTAAAATAAAAAATTAGGCGTTAATCAACGCCAATAGCTCCTCTGTTTTTGCTTTCATCAGCGCCTCATCGCCACGAGACTCCACGTTGAGTCGCACTACCGGCTCAGTATTAGACAGGCGTAAATTGAACCGCCAGTCATCAAACTCCATCCCCAATCCATCGAGTCGCTCAATCAAAATAGACCCGTCGGCATACCGATCCTCCACCGCAGTCAACAGCGCAACAGGGTCAGTGACGGTTGAATTAATCTCTCCAGAGCATGGAAACGCAAGCGCCCGCGCCGCAACCATATCGGCTATCGACCGACCGGTCTGGGAGATCAACCCCGCAATCAGCAGCCAGGGAATCATGCCGCTGTCACAGTAAGCAAAATCGCGGAAATAGTGATGCGCGGACATTTCGCCCCCATAGACCGCATCCACTTCGCGCATTCGCTCCTTAATGAACGCATGCCCGGTTTTACTCAGCACCGGTTCCCCTCCCCCTGACCGGGTAATAGCTTGCGTATTCCACATGAGCCTGGGGTCATGCACGATCCGCTGAGGCCCCTGTTCCGTTAAAAATGCCTCCGCCAACAGACCGACGATGTAATACCCTTCGATAAAATTGCCGGCATGATCGAAAAAGAAGCAACGATCAAAGTCGCCATCCCAAGCAATCCCCAAATCAGCCTGCTCAGCGCGCACATGCTCGGCTGTCACGGCACGGTTTTCGATCAACAGCGGGTTCGGTACGCCATTGGGAAAATGACCATCCGGCTCATGGTGCACCCGGATAAACTCAAATGGTAAGTGGGGGGCTAAGGCGTCAACCACTCGGCCTGCACCCCCGTTGCCGGCGGTGCAGACAATCTTAAGCGGCTTCAATGCCTCTATGTCGACATAAGACAGTAAGTGTTCAATATAGGCCGCTTGGGTCGTCACGTTGCGCAATTCACCTCGCGCCTCTGCCGGCGTAAAGTCATTGCGCTCTGCAAGCGCCTGAATATCAGCTAAGCCTGAGTCCCCCGAAATCGGGCGCGCGCCCTCCCGCACAAACTTCATGCCGTTGTAGTCCTTGGGGTTATGACTTGCGGTCACGACGATACCGCCGCCAACACCAAGGTGCGCGGTCGCGAAATAAATCTCCTCTGTTCCGCACAGGCCAATGTCTTGCACCGACACCCCCTGCTCGCGCAGTCCATCAATCAGCGCTGCTTTGATGCGCTCGCTGGTAAGACGGATATCGTGGCCCACCACCACGGTACCTGGGGCAATCACCTCGGCATAGGCCTGCCCAATCTGACGTGCGATGGTCTCGTTCAACTGATCGGGGATGCGACCCCGTACGTCATAAGCCTTGAAGCAGTCGAATGTGTCGGCCATGTCAGTTTTGCCCGTAATGATGCTCAAAAACGTATTGTGTCGCTTCAACAAACCCGGGCACCTGACCACAGTCAAAGCGGATGCCCTCAAATTCATAGGCCAACACCCTACCCTCGCTAGCCTGCACTTTCAGCGCATCCGTCAACTGTATTTCACCTCGGTCATCCGGTGGCATATCGCGGAGAATGTCAAAGATATCAGGGGTGAGAATATAACGGCCAATCACGGCGAAATTGGAAGGTGCCTGTTCTGGTGTCGGTTTCTCGACCATCTGGGAGACCCGGATCAGCCCATCACGCTCAGTCGGACCCGCTACCGCCCCGTAATGGCTGATCTCCGCCGGGGATACTTTTTGTATGGCCACAATAGAGCATCGGAACTCTTCATACAGCGAGGTCATTTGCGACAGTACACCTGCGCCCTCGCTGTTCAGGCACAAGTCGTCTGACAGCACCACACCAAAAGGCTCACTACCAATCAAGGGCTTGCCTGTAAGGATGGCATGACCCAAGCCCCGCATGCTCCGCTGCCGCACCGTCGTAAAGACACCGCGCTCCATGACCTCGCGAATACCCTCGAGGTGCTGCTCTTTGGTCGACCCTGCGATCTGATGCTCCAACTCGTAGCTGGTATCAAAATGATCAGCAATCGCCCGCTTGCCTCGTCCTGTGACAAAAGCACAATTGGTCATGCCGGCTTCGATGGCCTCTTCCACGCCGTATTGCACCAGCGGTTTATTCACAATGGGCAGCATTTCCTTGGGCATGCTCTTCGTCGCGGGAAGAAACCGCGTGCCGTATCCCGCCACGGGAAATAAGCATTTACCGATCATTTTGGGGATTCCTCCCGCCCATAGACATCTTCAAAACGCACAATATCATCCTCGCCTAAATAAGAACCCGATTGAACTTCAATGACTTCCAGTGGATCAGTGCCTCGGTTCGCCAGACGGTGTTTCACACCGATGGGGATATAAGTCGATTCGTCGGGCCCTAGCGTTAAGTGCTCATCTCCACGAATCACCTCGGCACTGCCAGAGACTACCACCCAGTGCTCCGCGCGATAATGATGCAATTGAAGAGACAGCACCTGACCTGGCTGCACCGTCAGTCGTTTGACCTGAAATTGCTCTCCGACCACCAAAGACTCATACGACCCCCAAGGGCGCCAGACTTTTCGATGTTGCGTGGCCTCAGGGCGGTCTACCAATAGAAGCGCTTCGACCACCTTTTTAACATCCTGCACACGGTCCTTGGCGCCCACCATCACCGCATCCGCCGTCTCGACAATCACTAGGTCGGCGATTCCAACACCGGTGACCAAGCGACTTTCGCTGCGAACATAATTATTGCTAGCCCCATGCAAGAGCACGTCGCCTGAGGTGACATTGCCCTCCGCATCACCTGAACCCATCTCCCACAGTGCAGGCCATGCTCCGACATCACTCCAACCACACCTCAGGGCTGCAACACCGCCAGCCTGGGTGTGCTCCATCACGGCGTAATCAATACTGTTGGCAGGCGACGCCAAAAAGGCCTCAGCATCGGGGCGAATAAAGTCTAAATCTCGGTGCGCGTCCCTCATTGCCTGCTCACAGGCTGCCAGCATCTCAGGTTGATGGGCTGCGAGCTCAGCTAAATAACGATCTGCTCGCAACAAAAACATGCCGCTGTTCCAAAAATAAGTGCCCGAATCCACATAATGCTGCGCGGTCTCTTGGTTTGGTTTCTCAACAAACTCGGCAAGCTCAAACAGCCCCTCCTCCCATTCAGCACCGCAGCGCACATAGCCGTAACCTGTTTCGGCGTGCGACGGCACGACACCAAATGTCATCAGCGTCCCGGCCATCGCCCGCTCGGACGCATGCTCGACCGCGCGCTGAAACGCCGCCGTATCCGTCACATGATGATCAGCAGGCAAAACCAGAAGCAATGCCTCTGGGTCAATCTGGCGGCTGTGGATCGCGGCCAATGCAATCGCCGGTGCCGTATTGCGGCCCGCAGGCTCGAGAATGATCGTGGGGGCTTGCTCCGATTCGTGCTGGAGCTGGTCGGCCACCAAAAACCGATGGTCTGCATTACAGACCACAATGGCATTACCGCAACTCAAACCCGCTAAACGTCTCTGGGTCTCTTGCAACATTGACCCTTCGGCACTCAATGGCAGAAACTGCTTCGGCCTGGCAGCCCGAGAGACGGGCCACAAACGACTGCCTACACCGCCAGACAATAAAACGGGAATCAACATAACCATACGACCTGTTCGTTAAAAATTTAGACTCATTGCCACGCTCTCGGCATCACTGTTTTGCTTGCCGCTGACCTGACTGCGGAGTTTACGCGTCTTATCCCCGCAGCTATAGCGCCTATCATCACACTGTGAGTCCGTTCCCCGAGGCGGATCGAGCACCCGAAATAACAGCGCATTTCCGAGGGTGCGACGCTCTCTACTGGCACCGTGGATGCTACTGCAATGACCCCCTTTTTTTAACCCTCGGTCTCGCTTAGTCATGGTTTTATAAGCAAAACCGGGGCTTATCGGCCGCTGGATCGCCCGTTGCCCTTCCACTACAATGGCGTTTCGCGAAGCGCGGACGTTCTTTTAGCCGCCACCTGCGCCCACCCTTTTCGGAAATTTCCCCATGCCAGAGCATCCCCCTTTCGAACAGCAGTCGCACTATGACAAATCTGAACTCGTCGCCTGCGGACGGGGGGAGTTGTTTGGACCCGGTAATGCCCAACTCCCGATGGACAACATGTTGATGGTGGACCGCATCACCCACATCAGCTCGTCAGGCGGAGCACAGGACAAAGGAGAGATTATCGCAGAACTCGATATCCATCCTGATCTATGGTTTTTTGCCTGCCACTTTCCTGGAGACCCGGTGATGCCCGGCTGCCTCGGATTGGACGCGATGTGGCAATTAGTTGGTTTTTTCCTCGGCTGGCGGGGCAACCCCGGAAGAGGCCGTGCGCTGGGCTCTGGCGATGTCAAATTCACTGGACAAATCCTTCCCAGTCACTCCCTCGTGCGCTATCACATTCAAATGAAGCGGGTCATCGAGCGAAAATTGGTGATGGGCATCGCAGACGGTTCAGTCTCTGTCGATGGCGAAATCATCTATACCGCCTCAGACCTCCGGGTCGGTCTCTTTAACAATACGGATACCCTCTAATGCTCGAGCGTGTGGTGGTAACAGGAGCGGGTATCATCTCCTGTCTAGGTAACAGCGCAGGGGAAGTCAGGGACTCCTTGTATTCAGGCCGATCGGGGATCGCGCTTTGCCCAGCCCAGATTGATGCGGGTATGCGCTCGCATGTTGCGGGCATACCTCAGATTGATTTGGCCGAGCATATTGATCGCAAGCAGTGGCGTTTCATGGGTGACGCAGCAGGCTATGCGTACCTGAGCCTGCAACAAGCGATTGCACAGGCAGGCCTCAGTAAAACACAAGTGTCGAACCCCCGAACAGGCATCGTCGCAGGATCAGGCGGTGCCTCCTCGGCAAGCCAAGTTGAGGCTGCCGATATACTGCGTGATCGCGGTATTCGTCGTGTCGGTCCCTACCGAGTGACCCAAACCATGGGCAGCACTGTGTCAGCTTGCCTTGCAACCCCTTTTCAGATCAAAGGGGTCAACTACTCAATCTCCTCGGCCTGCTCAACCAGTGCGCATTGCATCGGACATGCGATGGAGCTCATTCAGCTGGGTAAACAAGATGTCATGTTCGCCGGCGGCGGCGAAGAACTGCACTGGACCATGAGCGCATTGTTTGACGCCATGGGCGCCCTGTCGACCCAATACAACGATACGCCTCAGCGCGCCTCTCGCGCTTACGATGCGGATCGCGATGGCTTTGTGATTGCCGGAGGTGGCGGGATGTTGGTACTCGAATCCTTGGCGCACGCGACCGCTCGAGGCGCCCCAATTCTTGCCGAATTGGTGGGTTATGGCGCCACTTCAGATGGCTATGACATGGTCGCCCCGTCAGGAGAAGGTGCCGTACGATGCATGCAACAGGCGATGCACGGCTTGGAAGGCAAAGTTGACTATATCAACGCCCATGGCACCAGCACCCCGGCAGGTGATATTCAAGAGCTGAACGCCTTACGCACCGCGTTTGGCAACGATGCGCCGATTATCGGATCGACCAAATCTTTGTCGGGTCACTCATTAGGTGCCGCGGGCGTGCAAGAAGCGATTTATGCTTTGTTGATGATGCGGGACGACTTTATTGCCGCCTCCGCAAACATCGAGTCCCTCGATGCCGGCGCTGAAGGATTACCGATTGCCCGTGAACGCATCGACGCGGCACAACTCAATCAAGTCATGTCGAATAGCTTTGGTTTCGGCGGGACCAATGCGACCCTCATCTTTCGTCGCTTCACAAACTGACTCAGGCGGCGCCAGCATCCAACAACGCGGATAATGGGATCACCTCGACGTAATCGCCCTGGGACACCGTTGCCCCCGCAGGAATCACCGCCACCGCATCGGCCTCACTGAGGCCGCTTAGCACCCCGGAACTTTGATTAATTAGCGCGTTGGCACACATCGTTTCGCCTTGCCCGGTCAGAGACACGCGCAAGAACTCCTCTCGTGAACCTGCGCGCTCACTGGTGAAAGCAGCTCGGACCGAAAAACGAAAAGCAGGGCGTAGCGCCGCGCCTTGGCGTTTCAGCAACCAAGGCTTTGCGACCAAGGCAAACGTAATCCACGCCGACACGGGGTTGCCAGGCAACCCAAAAATAGGCGTTCCCTGCACTGAACCAAATGCCAATGGCTTACCGGGCTTGATCGCCAATTTCCACAGTGCCAAATCGCCGAGGGCCTCAATTTGCGACCGAACATGGTCCTCTTCCCCTACCGAGACCCCACCCGCAGTCACAATACAGTCAGCCTCTGTGGACGCGCGCTCCAGCATGCTGCCAATCTGAGCAGGATCGTCAGGCACATTACCGAGGTCCACCACCGTCATCCCTAACGAACGAATCTGTGCTCCCAGACTAAAGCGGTTGCTATTGAAAATTTGCCCCGGCTGTAGATCACCCGATCCCGGATCTCGCAGCTCATCACCCGTTGTCATGATAGCCACTGTCAGCGGGCGAAATACCCCAATGCGGTCAACGCCGACCGATGCCAGCAAGCCAATGTCTTGGGGTCGTAAATACTGTCCTGCAGCAATCAGCTGATCCTCAGGCTGAATATCATTCCCGCGCCGTCGAATATGTTGTCCCACTTGCGCGGCTGGCAGGCGAATGCCGTGATCCGTCTCCTCTGTGTCTTCTTGCAATACCACCGCATCGGCGCCCACCGGCATTTCGGCACCAGTAAAAATCCGCGCTGCGGTGCCCGGCTCAAGCGGCAGGGGAACTGAGCCAGCCGGAATCCGTTGACTCACAGTGAGCACCGCGGGAACATCACGATTGCAGACGGCGTATCCATCCATCGCACTGTTATCGGCAGGTGGTACCGCCATACCAGCAGTGACCGATTGCGCGCAAAACCGACCCAACGCCTGATCAAGGGGCACCCTTTCAACCTCGGGGGTCGCAGAACAAGACCCCAGTACGGTCGCCATTGCCTCCGATAAAGGGGTCAGCGCCATCGGCTAATGTCCCCGCAATACGCCAACAAAATTACAAGGCTGGTGGGTGCTATCAAGCTGGTCTTTGAGCACCCCCTCCCAAGCGGTTCGACACGCGCCGGTTGACCCGGGCATGCAGAAAATCACTGTGCCATTCGCCATGCCCGCCAGTGCGCGTGATTGCACGGTAGAGGAACCGATTTCAACGAGGCTCAAAGCCCGAAAAACTTCTCCAAAGCCATCGATAGACTTATCAAACAGGGGGCTGAGCGCTTCCGGCGTGGAATCGCGACCGGAAAACCCAGTGCCACCGGTCACCAGCACCACCTCGATCGCAGGATCTGCGATCCACTGCGATACCGTTGCTCGCAGCTGATAGATGTCGTCGATCACCAATTGCCGATCGCTGACGGTATGACCCGCTTCAACCAACGCATCGACAAGAAACGCCCCAGAAGTATCGGTCTCTGGGGTGCGCGTATCACTGACGGTTAACACCGCCACTTGTAAGGCCACTGTCACAATTCGTTCCCTCCTTCTTCAACATACAGTTCGACATAGCGCTTGACAGCCCGCGGCACAAACTCTCTCCAGCTCAATTGCTGAATACCAAACTGATGACGAATCTCCGCACAATCAAGACTCAGACCAATCTTCTGAGACCCCTCGTTCAGGTTACCCTCCATCAAGTCGCGCGCGCCCTCAAATGGACTGTATTGCGAGGCGTTGGCCAGCACCGTTTCCATAAAAGAATAGGCCGTGACCTCGCCGATACCGCTGTAATGATATAAACCTTTACAGGGCGCCCCCGTGCTCAGTTGGTCAACGACCCCATGGATCACCCGAGCGACCTCGGCCACATGCACCGGGCTGCCCCTGACCTGCTCGCTCACTTTGACAACGTCACCGCGGGCCAACGCGTCGAGCGCTCTCGCCAGCGGGTTAGGCCGGCGCCCACCAAACATCAGGCCCAGTCTGAGTATAAAAAGGTCATCCAGTGTCGCCCGCAGCAGGTCCTCCAAGGTAACCAGCGTTTCACCAACCGGGTCCTGCGCATCAGGCCGATCGGTCTCTCGATAGGGTCTGGTTAATGCGCCCGAAAATACTCGGGCACTCGAGAGGAACAGGTAGCTGATTTGATCGCGCGCAGCCAAGTTGGCCAGCCACTGTGTCCGCTCTATGTCGGGATGACCGACCGGATCCACCCCATCGATTTGTGTGACCAACCGCGCGTCAAGAATCAGATCAATCGGCTGACGACGAATCAATTTCTTGACTTGGCGTTCCCGACGCCATCGGGTAGCGTCCATCTCTACCCCAATAATCTCGTGCCGCATCAAGGGTGCGGCAAACGAGCGGAGTGAGTAGCCCAGCGGTGAATCAAGGCCCAGTACAAGAATACGCATCAGCAATCAGCTCGTGCGACGAACCAATTCAGTGAGGTCGTTTGGCTAAAACGGAATGTCGTCTTCAGGGAAATCGATAGGCCCCGGATTGGCCGCGGCCGGCGCCGGTGAACTGGCAGCTGGCGCACTCTGGTAACCGCCCCCATCCTGAGTCGCACCGCGACTATCCAGCATTTGCATTTCAGCGCCGACAATCTCTGTGGTGTAGCGGTCTTGGCCCGATTGATCTTGCCACTTGCGCGTTCTCAACGTCCCCTCCACATAGACCTTGGAGCCTTTGCGCAGATATTCGGCTGCGATTTCAGACAAGCGATTAAAAAAGACCACTCGGTGCCACTCGGTCCGCTCTTTCTGCTCGCCCGAGGCTTTATCCTTCCAACTCTCCGAGGTGGCCAGGCTAATGTTGGTCACGCCGCCACCTGAGGGCAATACACGATGCTCAGGGTCATTGCCCAGGTTGCCAACAAGAATCACTTTATTGATGCCACGAGAGGCCATGGGGTTCTCCGTTTCTGCTCTCAGCCGCGCCGACACGGGCGTCTGAGAAGTGGTGAATTCAGTTCCCGACTATAGCAATGACAAGCCTGCTAGGGGTACATCATTCTCGATCATTTCCGTATTTAGGTGGTCGAGACGGGGGCGTAACTGAAACGCCATAGACCCAAAAGCCAGAGTAGGGTCAGCCCCAGAACCGCCGTCACTAACCCCTCGTAACCGCCCCAATACAGGGCATTGCCACCGAGGGCGCCGCCCGCGAAGACGCCTAAAAATTGCGCACTGGAGAAAATACCCATGGCGGTACCGCGCAAAGTCGTGGGGGCAAAAATCGATACGAGTGCTGGCAGAATCGTTTCTAAGGCCGTGAACCCAGCGAAAAACAGTACCAGCCCCAATCCCAATGTCCACGCCGACAGTGACCACAGTGCCACCACCAAGCCCGCCACCGTTAACAGAATAGCTACTGCAATTAAGCCACGAGGGTCAGCCATGTGGCGGTGCATCCGCACCAGGATTGCCACCCCCGGTAGCGCCCCCATGAGCGTGATTAAGTACATCCACGCGTGTTGCTCTGGCGGCAGTGCCACCTCGTTAATCATCACTGAGGGAATGGCCGTGAATGCCGCCATCAACAATAGATGGAGGCAAAAAATGCTGCCATACAGTGCCCCAAGGCCTCGGCCCCACAGCGCCTCAGCTAAGCGCTCTCTGTCCGCGATGTGTGATCTACCTGCCTCACTGATGTCTGGCGTTGGCGGTAACCAGAACACCACCACCAGCAGCCCGAGCCCGCCTAAGATGGCGGTCGTTTCGAACACGCGAGACAAACCACCCCAGGCTGCCAACACCGGACCCAATACCAGCGCCAACGCAAAGGAGATCCCAATACTGGCGCCGATAATGGCAGAAGCTTTGGTGCGCTGCTCAACGCGTGTGTAATCCGCCGCCAGCGCCATGGTCGCAGAGGCGATGGCACCCGATCCTTGCAGTAAACGACCGATTGCCAACCACGTCAGGGTATCGGCGAGGGCAGCCACAACACTCCCTAGAATCAGCAGCGTCAACCCGCCCACAATCACGGGCTTGCGACCGATCTGATCTGAAAGCCAACCCAGGGGCACCTGCAAGACTGCTTGAGTGAGGCCATAAGCCCCCAGTGCCAAACCGATGCTCGCCGCACTGGCACCTGCTAGCGCCTCGGCATAGACCGCAAATAGGGGTAGCACCATGAATAAGCCCAGCATCCGCAGGCAATAGAGACTGGCTAGACCCAAGACGGCACGGCGTTCGACAGCGGTAAAGGCTTCTGATGAAATCACGATATCTGAGCAAATCGATAATTTTTCAGTGTATCACGGGGACAAAACGTTCCATGGTCAGTCCGCCGCCGCCGGATCCTCGTATACTGTCGTGTTGGCAGTCATACACAGGGCACACAATGGATACCATCGAGGTCCGCGGCGCGCGCACCCATAATCTGAAGAACATTGATCTCGATATCCCGCGGGATAAGTTGGTGGTCATCACGGGGCTCTCAGGCTCAGGCAAGTCCTCTCTCGCTTTTGACACCCTCTATGCTGAAGGCCAACGGCGCTACGTCGAATCGTTGTCGACTTATGCGCGGCAATTTTTATCCATGATGGAAAAGCCCGATATCGACCATATCGAGGGGCTTTCGCCTGCCATTTCGATCGAACAAAAATCGACCTCTCACAACCCCCGCTCGACGGTCGGCACCATTACTGAAATTTATGATTACTTGCGGCTGCTATTCGCCCGCGTAGGAGATCCGCGCTGCCCCACCCATGGCGTCACCCTGAAAGCGCAGACCGTGACCCAAATGGTCGATGCAGTGCTCGCAATGCCGGAGGGCAGCAAGCTGATGCTGTTAGCACCCGTCGTGCGAGATCGAAAAGGTGAGCACCTGCATGTCTTTGAGCAAATGCGCGCTGCCGGCTTTATCCGCGTGCGGGTTGACGGCATTGTGGTCGACCTCGACGACGTTCCCGAATTAGATAAAAAGCGAAAGCACCGGATCGACGTCGTCATCGACCGCTTCAAGGTCCGCGAGGATCTCCAGCTAAGGCTCGCCGAATCCTTTGAAACGGCACTAGAACTCACTGATGGTGTGGCTGCTGTCGCTCCGATGGACGGCGACGGCCCAGAAACGCTTTTTTCCGCACGCTATGCCTGCCCCAGCTGCGGGCATTCTATCGATGAGCTTGAGCCTAGACTCTTTTCCTTTAACAACCCCGCTGGCGCTTGCACGAGTTGTGACGGATTAGGGGTGAAGCAATTCTTCGACGAAGACCGCGTCGTACTGCATCCCGAGGCCAGTCTTGCCGAGGGCGCTATCCGCGGCTGGGATCGCCGCAACGTCTACTATTTTCACTTATTGCGCTCTCTTGCCGGGCACTATGATTTTGATATGGAAAAGCCCTTCAACGAGCTGGCCCAAAAGCATCGCGACATCATCCTACAAGGGAGTGGTGGCGAAGAGATTGAGTTTTCTTATGTCAACGACAGGGGCACCGTATTCAAACGGCGACACGCTTTTGAAGGTGTGATTCCCAACATGGATCGGCGCTACCGTGAAACTGAATCATCTTCGGTTCGCGATGAGCTCGCTAAGTACGTTTCCACTGCATCCTGCAAAGCGTGTGAAGGGACGCGACTCTGTGAAGACGCTCGCAGTGTCTACGTGGACGATAGAACGCTACCCAGCATCACCGCTCTACCGGTCGGTGACGCCCAAGCCTACTTTGATGAACTCGAATTAGAAGGCCGGCAGGGTGCGATCGCCGAGAAAATTTTGAAAGAGCTCCGCGCTCGCTACCGTTTTTTGGTCGATGTGGGGCTTAATTATTTAACGCTGAACCGGAGCGCAGAAACCCTATCAGGGGGTGAGGCTCAGCGCATTCGCCTAGCCAGCCAGATTGGCGCAGGGCTGGTGGGCGTCATGTATATTCTCGATGAGCCGTCAATCGGGCTCCATCAACGGGATAATGAACGCCTGCTGAGCACGCTCATTCACCTCCGTGATCTGGGCAATACCGTCTTGGTAGTCGAGCACGATGAAGACGCGATCCGCAATGCGGACCATATTATCGATATCGGGCCGGGTGCCGGCGTGCACGGCGGCGAGGTGGTCGTATCCGGTACGATGCAAGACGTGCTCGCACACCCTGATTCATTGACTGGCGCGTATCTATCGGGCAAAAAAATGATCGCAGTGCCAGAGAAGCGCCATACCCAGGATCCAAAGCGCCAGATCAAAATTGAGGGCGCGCGTGGCAATAACCTGCAAAACGTCTCGCTATCACTTCCAATGGGATTGCTCACCTGCGTCACCGGTGTGTCGGGCTCAGGCAAATCCTCGCTCATCAACGGGACCCTCTACCCCCTTGCCGCGACCGCTTTGAACGGGGCGACGACATTAACGGCAGCGGCGCATGACCAGATTGATGGCCTAGAGCAACTCGACAAATGTATCGATATTGATCAGAGCCCTATTGGCCGGACGCCGCGCTCCAACCCAGCCACGTATACGGGCATTTTTACGCCCATCCGAGAGCTCTTTGCCGGCACTCAAGAAGCACGCTCGCGCGGTTATAAGCCGGGGCGCTTTAGCTTTAATGTGCGCGGTGGCCGTTGTGAAGCATGCCAAGGCGATGGGGTTACTAAAGTCGAAATGCACTTTTTACCGGACGTTTACGTATCCTGCGATGTGTGCAAAGGAAAGCGTTACAACCGCGAAACGCTCGAGATCCGCTTCAAAGATCTAAACATCTCTGAAGTCCTAAACCTCACCATAGAAGATGCGTGTGCGTTTTTTGAGGCAGTTCCAGCCATCCATCGTAAGCTCAAAACGCTGATGGACGTCGGCTTATCCTATATTCGACTGGGCCAAGCCGCGACGACCCTGTCCGGCGGTGAGGCCCAGCGCGTAAAGCTCTCGAGAGAACTGTCGAAACGGGATACCGGTAACACGCTGTATATCTTGGATGAACCCACCACTGGGCTCCATTTTGAGGACATTCGACAACTGCTAGAGGTGTTGCATCGACTCCGCGATGGCGGCAACACCGTGGTCATTATTGAGCACAATCTCGACGTCATCAAAACGGCTGACTGGCTGATCGACCTGGGGCCAGAGGGAGGATCTGGTGGTGGGCAGATTATTGCCACCGGGACGCCTGAGTCTGTCGCACAAAACGAAGCGTCGCATACGGGCCGGTTCTTAAAGCCCCTATTACCGGCGCTCAGTGCGCCAAAGCCCCGACAGCGCCGCAGCAAAAAAGCGGCGTAGCCGAGGGTGTCATCGCTGCGGCTCAGGTCGCCGCTGGTCGACTACTATTAGGCTGGCCAATATTCGGCTGACCGACGATAGGTTGACCGCCATGAGACTGACGAGATGTTGGTCACGCTAAGCTGGCCTGCTCCATTGGTTCGTCACCGCTGTGAGTCGCGCAAACGCTGATTGCGAAGGCAAAAAAAAGCCCGGCCTGAGCCGGGCTTTTGCGTCGTGCAGTATTCGTTCAGAACTTCCAACCTAAACTCAGGCCATAGGTCTGTGGATCCAAAATGAACTGGTTTGTGAACAGTGCCGATACCGACGACGTTAAGTAGTGCCCCGTCACATTATCGTTGTCTTCAATGTTCTTGATCCATGCCTCAGCGTACCAGCTCTCTCCTGACAAACGCGCACTGGCGTTCCACATTGACCAATCGTCAATTTGATTGGAGAGGTTATTAAAGTTAGACGCGTAGTACTCGTCCTGCCAATAGTAATTGGTCGATAACGTCAGATCCATGCTACCCAGCGGCATGTTGTAAGACAGGCCCACGTTGTAGTTCAGCTCGGGTGAGCCCGCAATCTGATTACCCTCTAGATTCTGCACATAACCGGGGCAAGGGTTTGGCGGGGCAGCCTCGCATCGGCTGTAATCGGGCGCCGCCACAAAGTTGACGCCATTCACGCTCACCAGACCCTGTGATGCCACGGTGGGATCCGCCGCTAGAGCGGCCGTCGAGGAGGCATTGGGGTTGGCTGTATCCACTGTAAGGAACTCACCGATCTCGGTATCAAGCCAACCACCCGAGAGAGAGAAGATCAAATTCGGGGTAAGTGCCCACAGTAAATCGAGTTCAAGACCGGTGATTTCGGCATCAGAATTTTGATTCAGCGAGGTCACATTGACAATTTTAGATTGCTGCATGTCTTGATAGTCATAATAAAATCCGGCCGCATTGATTTGCATCGCGCCATCGAGCAGCGTTGCTTTCAGCCCCAATTCAAAAGCGTCAATAAACTCAGGGTCAAAAAACGCGTTATTGGCGTTGCCGCCAAAAGCCGGATCAACCAACGGTGAGTTGTCGCTGATTGGGTTGAAACCGCCTGACTTAAAGCTGCTGGAAACTGTGGCGTACATCATGACGTCGTCACTAAAGTCGTAAGTGGCATTCACCTTCCAAGTGAACTCATCCTGCTCATATTTTGGCTCAAAGTATGCGTTGTTAGGCTGAATCGGTGGCAGGTCAGAAAAGGTGACATAAATGGTGCGCTGCTTGCCTTCTTTTTCCTCTTCTGAATATCGTCCGCCGACCGTCAATCGCAATGCATCGGTGACATCCCAATAGAGTTCACCGAAAAACGCCTGAGCCTCTAGGGTGTAGACACGCGAGTCATTGTGGTAACCCAGCATGTAGGGGTCGGACTCTGAACGAGGATTACTCGGATCTCCCGATGGCGCAGGGAAAACAGCCGGATTGATCGGCAAAATCAAGCCGGGCAGCGCCAGCCCCGCGGCACGCACGATATACGCGTTGGTATTATCGAAGTCGAGATAAAAGCCGCCGACCAAAAAGTTGAGTGGCCCATCAAAGCTACTCTGAAAGCGCAGCTCGTGGGTCCACTGCTCGTTATAGTTGGATGATTCATCGATACCGGCATTTCGGAACCAATACGACGTCGTTTTATCATCAGGGTGCAGCACTGGTACGCCATTGGCTAACGCCTGCAGTCCGGGGTTACCCGCCCACAAGCCAACGCCAGGGATACCGGTGGCCGCGTCAGTAATTAACAACCCGACTGTTTGCGCGGTACCCGCACCGTAAGTCGGCGCCAATGCACCGATAATATCGCCCAGCGCGGCGGCTGGTAGCGCAGGAACCGAGCCCAGCTGCGCCAGAGAGTTCAAAGCGGGCGTCCAATCGGCGTTGGAGACCCCTTTTTCATAGTCCTCGGTCGAATTGACCTCGCTCTCGGTATAGCCGCCTGCGTAATACATCTGAATATTGCCAAAATCATGGCTGAACTGCAGTTGGATATTGGTCTCTTCGGTGTAATACGTCGGCGTCCAGTCCATATTGACCTGGCGTAACCCATCGGGATTGGTATCGCCGATATAGTCTTCAGCTGGGAAAAACGCAGAGCCGTTCAGCGCATTGAGGCCCAGAGCGGCGTAATTTGCCTGCCCGGTCGCGGCGCCATACTGACCCAAGTATCCTTGTGCAATCGCGTTAAGCCCACTAATACTGTTGATCAACGCACCGGTAATACCCGCGGCGGAATTGGTAGTTTGGTATTGCGGGGAGCCTGGTAAGCATCCCAACACGCCACTTGGGTCGTACACACACGCCTGCTTCTGAGACCGCACGCGGCTGTCATCTTCCTCAAAATAACTGCCCATCAGACTGATTTCAGTCCGCTCACTGGGCGTCCAGGTCAGCGACAAACGACCTGACCACATATCACGATCATCGATGTCTTCGCCCGTATAGAGGTTGTCGACAAAGCCATCGCGCTGCAGTGTCATGCCCGCAGCTCGCACTGCAAAGGTATCGCTCAGAGGCATGTTGACCATACCCCGCACTTGGGTGTAACCATAATTGCCCACGGTGCCATCAATCTGGCCCTTAAACTCTGAAGGGTCCGCTTTAGCAGTGATCACATTGACCACGCCACCGGTCGTGTTTCGACCGTAAAGCGTCCCCTGCGGGCCACGCAGCACCTCGACACGCTCAGTGTCAAAGTACTGGGTCTCAAAAATTCGGGTCGAGGTTTGGTAGACACCATTAATGTGGATGCCCACTCCACTATCACCGGCTGGGCCAATTGCGCCTGAGCCTATGCCCCGGATGCGGATGTCATTAGCCGTGAAGTTCTGCTTGGTCATCGTCATATTAGGGACAGAGAACTGCAGATTCATCGTGTCGTTAATCAACTGCGAATCAAGTTGATCCTGCGTAAAAGCTGAGACTGCGATAGGGGTATCTTGTATCGACGTCTCGATCTTAGTCGCTGTGACAATCACTTCTTCGAGCTGGGCTTGGGTGGCCGACGATACTGCGACTGTCGCGACTAGGGCAGCCGCCGAGAGTCCCTTAGGAACCTGATTCATAGCTATAACCTCATTTTTATAATAATCATTATTGTGGTGTCTCGACGCGCAGGCTAAACGCGTCCATTAATGCAACACAGCGTTGCATTAATAACCCCACCATACTGCTATCAAGCAATTAAACAATCACTGGTTCACATTATTTGTCGTCCGTTCGGCCCTGCATAAGTGCAAGTTCAGACTCATAAATCAGTTTTAAGGTCTAATATTGGTCTTTTTAGGCGGCATAAAGGGCGTAAAATCTCATAATTTCTAAATTTTAAGCAAAAAAAACCCAGCCGAAGCTGGGTTCTTGAGGACCGTGCTTATTAGAACCGCAAGGTTCCGCGAACTCCAAAGACTGCGCCCTCCTCCATGAAGAAGGTATGGCTTCCCGCTAAGACTGGCGTATCAAAACTTTGCTGGTACGCCACCTCATCAAAAATATTACGTCCGTAGGCCATGATCTCCCAGTTGTCCGCGCTCAAACCAATCCGCGCATTGACCTTGGTGTAAGCATCGATGACGTCGTAAGGATCCGCATCACCGGCCGAATCAAACTCGTCGCGGTAGTTAACGTCTACGCCACCAAACCATTCCATGTTGCCCATGGGGAAGCGCACATCAATAAATGCGTTACCGCTCCATTCTGATGCGTACAAGGTACGGTACCCAGTCAAATCGTTGCTG
>Ga0213869_10000649_pt1 | contig 27493 bp, 34 predicted proteins | sample PICome_10_FD_160083 | JGI IMG/M metagenome (GOLD analysis project Ga0213869, IMG submission 160083) | Coastal seawater microbial communities near Pivers Island, North Carolina, United States - PICO132 | ecosystem: Environmental > Aquatic > Marine > Coastal | place: USA: North Carolina...
TCACCAGCAGACAGCGTGAATCACATCAGCGCAGCGAAGGGAACCCCTGCCGATTCAGTTCGTGTGGAAACCGCTCTATGCTCTTCCAGCAGATTGAACGCCCGGTTCATGCAGCCCAACATGCCAAGGCCCAGCACATCGACTTTCATGAACTTCACCGCATCGATGTCATCCTTGTCCCATTCAATGATTTGGCGATCCTCCATCCGCGCCGGCTCGATCGGAACGAGGTCGTCAAGCCGGTCCTGGGTCAGCACGAAACCGCCGGGATGTTGCGATAGGTGTCGCGGGGTGCCGATGAGCTGCCGCGAAAGTTCGAGCGTCAGCTTCAGGCGATGATCGTCGGCGTTCAAATTGGCGCTCGCAATCTGTTCGTCGGTGATGCCGTCCATCGACCATCCCCAGACCAGACCGGTCAGCATCTTCGTGAGATCGCGCGGGAGACCCAGCGCCTTGCCCACCTCTGCGACCGCCCCGCGGGTGCGGTAGCGGGTGACGACGGCTGTCAGCGCCGAGCGGCTGCGCCCATAGGTCTCATAGATCCACTGGATGATCTCCTCGCGCCGCTCATGCTCGAAATCGACGTCGATATCGGGCGGCTCCTTGCGTTCGCCAGACACGAATCGCTCGAATAGCAGTTCATGCTTGATCGGGTCGATCGAGGTGATGCCGAGCATATAGCAGACGCAGCTGTTTGCTGCCGAGCCGCGGCCCTGGCAGAGAATGCCGCGCCGGCGGCTCTCGGCGACGATCGAATTGACCGTCAGAAAATAGGGGGCGTAACCGAGCTGGTCGATCAATCGCAGCTCATGATCGATCTGCTTACGATAGGCGGAAGGCAGGCCATCGGGAAACATCCGGTTGGCAGCATTTTGGGTCAGAGCAGCCAGCGCCTCTTGCGCCGTGCGCCCCTCCATCACCTGTTCATACGGGTATTGATACTGGATTTCGCCGAGATCAAAGCGACATTGGTCGGCGATGTCGGCGCTTGCCTGGATCGCGTCGGGAAAGGCGGAAAAGCGCCGTTCCATCTCTGCCGGCGACTTGAGGTTCCGGTCCATATAGCGCTCGCGCCTGAACCCCAGGCCATCGATCGTCGTCTTCTCCCGGATCGCGGTCATCACATCCTGGAGCGGTCGAACATGGGGCGAGTGATAAAGAATGTCGCCGGTTGCGACGCTCCGCACGGCGGTCGCTCGCGCCATGACATCGAGCCGGTGAAGCCGGGCGACGTCGTCGGGCCGTCGGCGCAGCGCAAGCGCCAGATGCGCGCGGGCACCGAATACGGCCTTGAGATCCCGGAGATTGGCCATGGTTGTATCGTCGGGCTGGTCCGGCACCAGGATCGCGATCTGGCCTTCGGCATGGGCAACGACATCGGCCCAGTCGAGCAGGCAGCAGCCCTTGCCACCGCGCGCCTTGCCGACCGAGAGCAGACGGGTCAGCCGAGACCAGGCGGGGCGATCGGTCGGATAGAGGAGGAGGGCCTTGCCGTCGGTCAAATCGACCCGCGCGCCGGCGATCATCCGGACGCCGGTTGCTTTCTGCGCATCCCACCCGCGCACAACGCCCGCGACGCTGCCCCAATCGGCAAGACCCAGAGCCTTGTGTCCAAGCAGTGCGGCGGCTGAGAAAAGCTGCTCAGGCGAGGATGCGCCGCGCAGGAACGAGAAATGACTTGTGATTTGGAGTTCGACATAGCGGGTCATCACCCAAACACCCCATGCATGAACCAGCTGAGGTTCCCGGTCTGCTCATCGACGCCATCGCCCCGGCGGAACAGCCAGAAGCGTTCGCCGCCCTCTGCCTCGACCCGGAAATAGTCCCTGACAGCCCACATCTCCTGGGGGGAACGCCACCATTCGCCATGGATGCGTTCCGGGCCGTCGCCGACGACCACTCGATAGCTCGATCCCCGCCAGACGAAGCGCCGAGGCGGATGGTCGGGCAGCAGCGCCACGACATTGGACAGAAGTTCGGGTCGCCTCAGCATCCGCACAGGCCGCTTCCAGCCGGGCCAGCCTTTGGGCGTTGCCAGTGGTCCGACCCGCCGCACCGCGCGCTCGGGCACGTCGCTCTCATGCGAGGACAAGCGAAAAGGCGTGTCGGGATCGATCCGGCCGGCGAGTTGATCGACCAGCAGCGCTATATCGGGTGCGCGATCGCCCGTGATGAGGCCGGCCTCCAGCGTCTGCGCTCTCAATTGCTCGACGCGCGGTGCGCTCAGCGTCATCGTCTCGATGCCAAGGCCCGGATCGATCCGCTCGACCCGCATGGCCAGCATGCGTTTGAGATGCTTCGCATCGCGCGTGGCCTTCGCTGTGCCGATGGCAATACGCTGCTCGGTTCCATCGACGATCTGGCAGGCGAGCTGCGCGGTGCGCAGGCCAAGGCCCTGCTCGATCAGCAGGGTGACGAGATCGTCGACCAGATCGCCGATCACCTGGTTGATCGCCTCAGCTGTGCCGATCGGTTCAAGCAGACGCCGTTCTACATGGGGTGTCTCGAAGGGGATGACCGGCACGATGGGTTCAGCGATCATCCCGCGGGCCTGGTCGAGCCTGCGAACGGTCGGGAGGCCAAGACGGCGGGCGAGCGGTCCGCGTGGCATGGGATAGAGGTCAGCGATGCGCTCCAGGCCGAACCGGGCTGCGGTCTCGAGCACGCCCGGATCGAGCCGGAGCGCGGAGAGCGGTAGATCGGCAATGGCCTGGGTTTCGGCGCCGTTCGGAAGGAGGGTGATGGCCTCGTTCCCGTAGCGCGCGAGCGCATGGGCGGCGCCCGGCGTGCCTGCGATCGCGACGCTGGCCGTGAAGCCCAGCCGCTCAAGGAACCGCAGCAACCGGCGGCAGAAGCGCGCCTCGCCGCCGAACAAATGCGTGGTGCCGGTAAGATCGAGCCAAAGGCCGTCCGCGCACGCGACACTTGCAGTCGGCGTCCAATGCGCGATAGCGTGCAGCGCCAACCGGTCCAGCCAGGCCTGATCCGCATCTGGCTGCGCGTCGCGCACTTCCAGGTCGGTCACCAGCGCCCGGGCATGGGCGGCGGCCATGCCGGGGCGAAGGCCAAGTTTCAGCGCAAGCGGGCAGGCCGCGGTCACGACGTCTCGCTGCCCCGTGCGCGCGATGAGGATCGTCGGCTGGCCCCAGAGCTTGGCCCATGTGAGCGCGGGGACGGGGACAGATGCAGTGCGGCCGCCACCGTCATCGGCGGGCAACGCCTTGAAGGGATGCTCGGCGGATTCGCTGCGCCGTCCCATCTCGCGCATGGTCGGGCGCTGATGCGCTGGCATGGCATCGATATCGGCCTGGGTTGGCCCGCTGCCGAGCGCGCCATCGCGCGCCCAGCGGGCGCCGGGGCGCCAGCCACCCGCCTTGGGGACGGAACAGGCGCCAGGATTATCGTCGATCGGCGAGGCGAAGCGCGGTGCGATCGGGGCAGGAGCCGGCTCAGGCAGCCTGGCGGGCCGCTCTGCCCGTCGCAATCGCTCTATCGGGAGCTGCGGCAGGTAGAGCGAGGCGACCCGTGTCATCGCACGCCTCCAGTTCGATGGAGAAGGGATTGCCGTTCCGCTGGCGGACAAGTTCGACCGACCAGCGCGGCCGCCCAAGGCCGACATGGGGAACGGGGCTCGAAGGGGCCGCACCGATGCGCCAGCGCGTCATCGCCGAGGAGAGACCGCTCAAGGGGCAACGCTCGCGACTTCGGTGGCGGCGGTAGAGCAGCATCGGCGTCTTGCCGTCGGAAGCCGCCAGCTGAAGCCGTCGGGTCGCCGTCTGATCGGCGGCCTTCACTTCCGCGACAACGCAGGCGAGCGATCCATCGCGCAGGCCATCTTCGGCAAGCGCCAGGACCTCGGCGTCCTTGCGGCCCTGGGCATAGAGGATCTTGTCAGGGCTAAGGCCGATCTGCTCGAGGCCCGGCGCATAAAGGTCGAAGCGCGTCACCGCCCAGAGAATGGTGAACCCCGGCTCCGCGCAAAAGCGCGCCGCGATCCCGGCGGCAAACAGGGTGGCGCAGGCATCATCGGTGAAGCTGGCCGAAGCAGCAGCGATTTCATGTAGTCCCGCGCCATTGAGACCCTGGTCGGCCAAACGTTCGTCCAGCTCGGGCAATCCGAACGGCAGGGCGGGCCCGCGCGCGGCGCGGGCATGCGCCAGGCTTGCGCGAAGCGCGGCAAGCTGGTCGACCTGGTTCTGGTCGAGGGAAGAGAGATATACGGACATGGGAACAACGACTCAATATGTTCCCTATATGTTCCTTTGACTCTGAAGATTCGTCAAGGCGGATGAATCGCAGCTCATCTGAGGTTTAGGTGAAGAGGCGGGAAGCGTGTCCCCCTCCAGTCATCACCGTATGCGACTGTTCATCGCCGGCCCTAGTTCATGAGCCAGACAATCCACCACCTGCTGCACCTTTGGCAACAGATGACGGCGCTGTGGATAGACTGCCCAAATCGGCTCATCGTCCGGCTGGGCGTCCTCCAGCAGCAAATCTACCATGCCATGTTTGAGATAGGGCAGAACATAAAAGTCGGGGAGCTGGCAAATGCCCAATCCCGAGACGCAAGCCTCCATGACAGCATGTCCGCTGTTGCACATAAAACGCCCTTTAGGTCGATGGACGACTTCCTGTCCGCCTATCTTGAAATGCCAAGCTGCGGCGGTGCCTGCGATACATTCATGGTTTTCCAAGGCCTCAACCCGGTTCGGACGCCCTGCAGATGCAAGATAGCTTGGGGCTGCGCACGTATAAAGGCTACGTGACGCCACGCGGGTTGCTATCAGGCGGGGGTCTGTGATCGAGCCCGTCCTTATAGCCAAATCGAACCCTTCGCCGAAGAGGTCGATGATCCGATTGGACAGTTCGATAGATACCGTAAGCTTGGGATGCTGCGCGGCGAAGCGGCGTATGATCGGGGCCACGAACCGCTCACCCATCGCCGTTGAACAGGTCACGCGCAGCTCTCCTTGAGGCGCGCTGCGGTCGCCAATAAGGGCGATTGCCTCATCCCTGTCTTGAGCGATCCGCTCGCACCGTTCGAAAAATGCTCGTCCGGTGTCGGTTAACCTGACCGTGCGGGTCGTTCTATGAAATAGCTGAGCTTCAACTCGCTGTTCCAGCGCCATGATCGAGCGGCTGACATGCGTGGTCGACATGCCTAGCGCCTGTGCCCCACGCGTGAAGGAACCCAGCGTGGCGACGCTGATGAATTCGTCGATACCATCCCAAGCCGACATTCATTATCCCTATAAAGAAATAAACCTTTGCTAAAATACTATATTATCGCTCCTGCGGAACGGCGCTAGAGTGAAAATGAGGAGTGGGCGTGGCTACGATGTGGCTTGGATAATCTATGCGTGGCTCTGCAAGATTTTTTCCGGCTGTGATGAGCCACGCTGGCTGTTCTCGAACGCTGCCAATGACGAGGAATGAGAAATGAAGACCCGCGCCGCCGTCGCCTTCGAAGCGAAGAAGCCGCTTGAGATCGTCGAGCTGGACCTGGAAGGGCCCAAGGCGGGCGAAGTGCTGGTGGAAATCATGGCGACCGGCATCTGCCATACCGACGCCTATACGCTCGACGGGTTCGACAGCGAGGGCATTTTCCCCTCGGTCCTCGGCCATGAAGGCGCGGGCATCGTGCGCGAAGTCGGGCCCGGCGTGACTTCGGTAAAACCGGGCGACCATGTCATTCCGCTCTACACCCCCGAATGCCGGCAGTGCAAAAGCTGCCTGTCGGGCAAGACGAACCTGTGCACCGCTATCCGCGCCACCCAGGGCAAGGGGCTGATGCCCGACGGCACCACCCGCTTCAGCTTCAAAGGTCAGCCCATCTATCATTATATGGGCTGCTCCACCTTCTCCAACTTCACCGTCCTGCCCGACATCGCGGTGGCCAAGATCCGCGAGGACGCGCCGTTCCAATCGAGCTGCTATATCGGCTGCGGCGTCACCACCGGCGTCGGCGCGGTCATCAACACCGCCAAGGTGCAGGTGGGTGACAATGTCGTCATCTTCGGCCTGGGTGGCATCGGCCTCAATGTGATCCAGGGCGCGCGCCTTGCCGGGGCGAACAAGATCATCGGCGTCGACATCAACCCCGATCGCGAGGAATGGGGCCGCAAGTTCGGCATGACCGACTTCCTCAATTCGAAGGGCCTGTCGCGCGAAGAGACGGTAGCGAAGATCGTGGAGATGACCGACGGCGGTGCCGACTACACGTTCGATGCCACGGGCAATACCGAAGTGATGCGCACGGCGCTCGAAGCCTGCCATCGCGGCTGGGGCACCTCGATCATCATCGGCGTGGCTGAAGCCGGCAAGACGATCGAAACGCGACCCTTCCAGCTCGTCACCGGCCGCAACTGGCGCGGCACGGCCTTTGGCGGCGCCAAGGGCCGGACCGACGTGCCCAAGATCGTTGACATGTATATGACCGGCAAGATCGAGATCGACCCGATGATTACCCATGTCATGGGTCTGGAGGAGATCAACACGGCTTTCGACCTGATGCACGCGGGCAAGAGCATCCGCTCGGTCGTCGTCTTCTAAGTTCGTTCGAGAGAGGGAGGAATAAAATGGCTGTCATTTCGGGTGACGGGGTGTTTTCGCACGCCTGTGTCGGCGCGAGCGACCTTGCAGGGTCGTCGGCCTTTTACGATGCGGCACTGGCGCCGCTGGGGGTCAAGAATCTGGGCCCTTTCGGAGATAACGTCATCCTCTACGGGAAAGACAAACCGGCTCTGCTGGTTCTGCGCCCCGGCAATGGCGAAGCGCCGTCCAGCAACGGCGTGACCATCGGGTTTGCGGCCGCCAGCACCGACGAGGTCGATGCCTTCCATGCTGCTGGTCTGGCTGCCGGCGGCAGCTGCGAAGGCGAGGCAGGGCCTCGTGGTCATTTGCCCGGCGCCTATGCCGCCTATCTGCGCGATCCGGCCGGCAATAAAATCTGCGCCTACACCTTCACGGATGGCAACTGAATGATGGAGCAGGTCAGCACGAACAAGGCCTTCGGCGGCGCGCAGGGCGTCTATAAGCACGCCTCCGCCGCTACCGGAACAGAGATGACCTTTTCGGTCTTCGTGCCTCCGCATCAGCCGGGGACGAAGCTGCCGGTCGTCTGGTATCTGTCCGGGCTGACCTGCACCCATGCCAATGTCACGGAAAAAGGCGAGTTCCGCCGCATCTGCGCGGAACTGGGCCTGATCTTCGTCGCGCCGGATACATCGCCGCGCGGCCCGGACCTCAACGGGAATGCCGTGCCGGACGATCCGGCCGGTGCCTATGATTTCGGCCTGGGCGCGGGCTTCTATGTCGATGCGACGCAGGCGCCGTTCGATCGTCATTACAAAATGTGGTCCTATGTGACCGAGGAATTGCCCACCCTGATTGCGGACAATTTCCCGGCGGACATGACGCGCCAGTCGATCATGGGTCATTCGATGGGAGGCCATGGAGCAATCACCATCGCCCTGCGCAATCCGGGCAGATATGCGTCGGTGTCAGCTTTTGCGCCGATCGTCGCACCCGGCCAGGTGCCCTGGGGGGAGAAGGCCCTGGCCGGCTATCTGGGTGAAGATCGCGCGACATGGCGCCGGCACGATGCGGTCGCGTTGATCGAGGATGGCGCCCGCGTGGCAGATTTGCTGGTCGATCAGGGCGGTGCAGATTCGTTCCTGACGCAGGAATTGCGGCCGGAACTCCTCGAAAGCGCATGCAAGACGGCGGGCATCGACCTGACGCTCAACCTGCGCGAAGGCTATGACCACAGCTATTATTTCATTTCCACCTTCATGGCCGACCATCTGCGCTGGCATGCGACCCGCCTCATCAAGGATTGATTGATGGTTCAGATTTTGGTGACTGGCCGCGACGGTACCGAACATGCGGTCAAGGCGGAGGCCGGTCTCTCGCTGATGGAAGCGATCCGTGACAATGGCCTCGACGAACTGCTCGCACTCTGCGGCGGATGCTGTTCCTGCGCGACCTGCCATGTCTATGTCGAAGAGGGCCACGCGATCCCGCCGCTCAGCGACGATGAGAATGACTTGCTAGACAGCAGCGATCATCGCAACGGGCGCTCGCGCCTGTCTTGCCAAATTCCGCTGACGGCACAGCTCGACGGGCTGCGCGTCACCATCGCGCCGGAGGACTGATGAGCGAGACCCTACTTTCCCGTTATTATGAGGCCTTCAACAGAGGCGATGCCGAGGCGATGCTGGGCCTGCTGACGGAGGATGTCGTCCACGAACCCTCGCAGGGTGAACCGCGCCAGGGCAAGGCGGCCTTCGCCGCATTTCTCGATCACATGAATCGCTGCTACCGGGAGCGGGTGATCGATCCCGTCTTTCTGAGCTCGGGGGACGGCACTCGCGCGGCGGCCGAGTTCCAGCTGGAGGGCGAATATCTGCAGACCGACAGCGACTTGCCGCCCGCGCGTGGTCAGCGCTATCGGCTACGTGTCGGCGCCTTTTTCGATATTGTCGATGGCCGGATCGCGCGAGTCAGCAACCATTATAACCTCGCCGACTGGTTGAGGCAGGTCGGCGAACCGGCATGACGGCCGCTCTGGATGCGCCGCTGGTGGTGGAGCGCATCGGTCGCGACGATCTGTCGCTGCGCGCGCTCGCCACGCTGCGCATGACGGTGTTCCGGACATGGCCCTACCTCTATGACGGCAGCCTCGATTATGAGGCGAACTATCTGGATCAATTTCTAAGCGCCGAGGATGCGATCGTCATCGTTGCGCGGCTCGGTGACATTCCCGTCGGCATGGCGACCGCCTCACCCATGACGACACAGTCGGATGTGATCAGGGCTCCGTTTCTGGCCGCTGGCGTCGATATTGGCGCGATGCATTATTTCGGGGAATCCGTGCTGCTGCCCCAATTCCGCGGGAAGGGGATCGGCCATCGCTTCTTCGACGAGCGGGAGGCCGCGGCAAAGGCCGCCGGCGCGAACTGCGCAGCCTTCTGCGCGGTGGTGCGGCAATCCGACGATCCGCGTCGTCCCGCCAAAGCCGGGGATCTGGGCGATTTCTGGCGCAAGCGAGGCTATCGTATCGCGCCGCGCTACGATACGCGGCTCGCGTGGAAGGAAGTGGGGCAGGCGCAAGAGATTGACCATGTCATGCGCTTCTGGATGAAGAAGATTTAGTGCGACATTCACCCTGGGGGCGGGACGAAGTGGACCAAGTTCGAATCGCGGCGGCGCAATATCCGATCGAACTGCTGCCAAGCTATGACGCGTGGGAAGCCAAAATCAGCCGGTGGGTGACACAGGCAGTGGAGGAAGGCGCGCAACTGCTGCTTTTCCCCGAATATGCGGCGATGGAGCTGGCTGGCTGCAACCCTGCTACAGCGTCTGATCTTCAGCGCTCCCTTGAACTGGTCATGGCGCTTTCGGATCGAGCGGAAGAACTGCACCGGAAACTGGCTACTCGATATGGGATAGTCATCTTGGCCGGTAGCGGTCCGGCGGTCGACGAGCGAGGGATGATCGTCAACCGGGCGCGGCTCTTCTGTCCCGATGGCAGTGTGGGTTGGCAGGACAAGATTGTGATGACCCGCTTCGAACGGGAGATCTGGGGCATAGCAGGGGGTACGCAGATAAAAGCATTGGACACGCCCTTTGGCCCGGTTGGCATATCCATCTGCTATGACGCCGAGTTTCCTCTGATTGCACGTCGCCAGGCAGAAGCGGGAGCAAGAATCATCCTCGTGCCCTCAGCAACCGACAATATGCAGGGTTATTGGCGGGTGCGGATCGGCGCGCAGGCGCGTGCGCTTGAAAATCAATGTTATGTGGTGCAGGCGCCCACAGTTGGTCTCGCGCCCTGGCTCCCATCGCTCGACGAAAATTATGGCGCCGCTGCAGTTTATGGGCCGCCTGACTGCATCACGCCCGACAATGGCGTTTTCGCCATTGGACCGGCTCATCAGGCCCAGTGGCTGATGGCCGATGTTGATCTTCGCCAGGTCGAAAAATGGCGCCAGGGCGGCGCAGTTCTTCCTTTCCGTCACTGGTCAGAACAGTGGCCCGAGCTACTGGCTTCGCCGACAGGTATCGCCAATGACAATCCAGATGAGCTTTGCACTTTATATGACCGGATAGGATGAAGTTGACCCTGTAGAGAGTTCGGCGAACATATCTGCAGCCGCTCAGCCGAGGCGGTGCAGCGTCGATGCATCCCGATCGCCATCGAACCAGCGTTCCAGCGCATCGTCGAGTAGCGGCGATCCACCGGCGGCTTCAAACAGGGTGAGCGACGAGCGCAGCTTCATCGCGTCGATCGAGCCGAAGATGGAGACCGGATCGCTGCCGCCAAGCGCCTGAAGTGCTTTCACGCATTCGAGGTAGCGCGGCCCCAGGACTGGATGAGCGAGATAGGCGCGGGCTTCGGCGAGCGAGGCAATTCCATAATAGTGGGCCGTCGGGCTGTGGCCGAGGCCGCGAAGCTGCGGAAAGACGAACCACATCCAATGGCTGCGCTTGGCGCCGGCCCTGATCTCGGCGAGCGCTGTGTCATAGATTTTTGCCTGGGCTTCGATAAACCGGGCCAGCGTCGCGTCTTGCGTCATAACAAAACCTGCTGTGCGGGCGGCGCGCCGTAGACCTGGGCGACCTGCAGGCTGCCCTCCGGCAGCCAGCGCAGTATCTCTTTCGCGGGTACGGTGGGATCAAGCCAGTCTACCCATTGATCGCGGGTGAGCGGAATTATCTGGCGGTGATGATAGGGCGCGACATCGGGTCCGGCGTCCATGGTGAGCATCGTGAAGGCTTCGCCAGCCGGGCTTTCCCGCCAGATGCCGGCGATACAGAACCAGTCATGATCCTTCATCGTGAACAGCCATTTGTCGAGCCGCTTGTCCTTCGGCCGAGGCACTGGCGGGTCGGTGAACTCGAAGAAGCCGTCAGCCAGGATAAGCGCGCGGTGCGATCTGAACTCGCGGCCCTCGGTGCGGAAATTATAGACCGGCTTGTCGTGGTTGCCCGGCCAGCTCCAGCGGCGGTTGACCAGTTCGCCCACGCCCCGCTCGCCCTCCACGCTGCGCACGATCGGCGCCATGTCGGTCATCCGGATATCGTCGCGCGCGGGCACATTGGGTTTGCCCTCGGGCATCCTGATCTTGATCTTGAGGTCCTCGAAATCCTCGACGATCGAGGCGATATCGACCTTCAACCTGTAATCGTTGCACATAGGCCCTCCGCGCGGGTTTCTTCAGCTTGCCCTTAGCGTTCGTTCGCTTTATGTTCTCGTCATGGACTCGAAAGCAACTCCCTTCGACTCCGACGCTTTCGGAAGTCGCCGTGCCATCATCCGACGCAATCCGGATGATGCCCGAGAGATTGAGATGATTGAAGCGGCCTGGGGTTCCAGCCCGCGCTTCGCCGACGGCGTCTCTTATGAGTTCATCCGGTCCGAAGGGAAAAGCTTCCCTAGCAATCGCTGCCTCGTTCCGGCCTCGGAATTCCACATTCGGAACGGCGAGAAGAAATTCCGCGCCTTTCGCGAAGACGGCAATTTCTTTTATCTCGCTGCCATCTGGGAGCCGCCCATGAGCGACTGGCCAGTGAGCTATCGAATCCTCACCGTCGATGCGAACCCTGACGTCATCCGCTATCAGAGCCGGCATGGCGCGATCATCGAGCGGCGGCAGGTCATGCAATGGCTGGATTTTATGGTTCCGGAAGAGGCACTGCTGGTGACGCCGCCCGGCGACATTTTCACAATCGAGGAAATCCTGACCAAGCCTGTGCAAACGAGTTTCGCCCTTTGATGGGCCAGAGCCAACGATCATGCCGATGACCATGATGCTTCCGCTGGATTTGCCGCCGCAGCCAGACGTGCCGGTGCTGCCGGGGCTTCATCAGCGTGAGGATTTCATCTTGCGGTCGGAGGAGCGGGCGCTCATCGCAGGCGTAAAGGATGCGGGCCTGACGCCCTTCCTCTTCCAGCAATGGACCGGCAAGCGGCTGACCAAAAGCTTCGGGTGGAGCTATGATTTCCAGACCGGTGTTTTCGCGCCGGCCGAGCCCATTCCGCAATGGGCGGTGCCGCTCAAGGCCCGCGCGGCGCGGTTCGCGGGTCTGGAGCCGGACGAACTCGAGCAACTGCTGCTGATCCGTTATGATCCAGGCGCGGGTATCGGCTGGCATCGTGACCGCCCGGCGTTCGAGCATGTAATCGGCATTTCGCTGGGCGAACCGGCGACAATGCGCTTCCGACGCCGCACGGAGACAGGCTTCAGCCGGGCAAATGCTCCGCTCGCGCCATGCTCCATCTACCATATGAGTGGGGAGGCCAGGCACGCCTGGGAGCATAGCATCGCGCCGATAGAGGCTTTGCGATGGTCGATCACGTTCAGGAGCCTGCGGAAGTCGGTCGTGTAGCGACACTCAGCCGTACCGTTAGGAACCAGAACCTGCTTTGCCGGTTACCCCTTCATCGATCCGCGCATCTTTGCCCCCCGCTCGTGCGGCTCGATGATATCGGCGGCCCGTCAGTTCCCCCGACTGACGGGCCGTCTTCATTTGGCGGATGGCTGGCTATATGGCGCCCAGACTGAAACTGTTCCGGACTCCGATCGGATTTCACGACGCCTATGTCGCAGCGCCCAGCCAGAAGGCGGCGCTGCAGGCCTGGGGTGCCGACGCCGATCTGTTCGCGCGAGGCATTGCCGAAAGTATCGACGATCCAAAGCTCTTGGCGGAAGCGGCCCAAAAGCCGGGCACCGTCATCAAGCGCGCCCGCGGCACCGCTGCGGAACATCTGGCTTCGGCGGCCAAGCCGATGAAGGCCACGCCGCGCAAAGCAGAGGGCAGGGTGATCCCTGCTAAGCCTCGGCCGCGACCCAGCCGAAAGGCGCTGGATCTGGCGGAGCAGAAACTGCACGAGCATGTCCGATCGGTAGAAGCGCGCATAGGGGAGTTGGAGAAAGAGCGCGCCCGCATCGGAATGCAGATTGCCAAGGTGCGCAAAGAAGGGGAGGGACAGGCCGGCAAATTTCAGGCAGCGGTCGACAAAGCCCGCGCAAAATATGAAGATGCGCTGGACCAATGGCGCGGGCAGGACTGATAGGGTCTGACGATCCTTAAAGGCGCGCTGCGACCAGACAGACATGGAACCGGGCATGGCCGATGATATGTTGACCGACGATGAGAAGGCCTTCTTCACCCTTGCTCTGGTGGAACAATGCGTGCGCAACACCGGGCTGGAGGATCTCCATGCGGGGGTGACGCCCAGCAGCGCGACGGGTGATTATAGCGACGTGAAGGTCGTCACGCCCTATGGCGACATTCCCTGGACCAATCTCTCGCGCATTTCCGACGAGGAAATGAAGGTGCTGATGATCGAGGTGACGAACAAGGTGTTCACCTTCCTGACGCGCGGTGAAGATCTGATGACACTGGGGCCTGCGGCCCGATGGAACAGGCCGGAGCTCGACCAAGGACTGTTGGCGAAGGCGGATCGTCGCGCGGCGCAGCGCGGACGCCGATGAAGGAAACATTGCCGTACAACTCTCGATGGCCACGGTTTTGCGCCATTTGTAGCGCGATCTGGCCAATGCTACTCCGGCATTTTCGAAATTTATGGTGCAGTGCAGCAACGTAATTCGCAGTTGCAGCGTTATATGATCGGATGGGCCTCTGCCCATGGAGGGACAGTTATGACGAAACTGCACTCGACGATCGCGCAACTTGGAAAATTCAGGGCATTATCGCTCCAGCCGCCGCCACCGTCCGACCGGGGGCGGCTCAGCAACATGGAGGATTTCGGGTCCAATTCTGGAGCGCTTCGAGCCAGATATTATATCCCGAAGGGTCTGGGCGGCTCGGACCGGAGCCAGCACGCGCCGCTGGTCGTGGTTCTGCATGGCTGCACGCAAAATGCCCATGCTTATGACCATGGCTCTGGCTGGTCGCAGCTGGCGGATGAGCTGGGCTTTGCCTTGCTGTTTCCGGAGCAGCGGCACGCCAACAATCCCAATCGCTGCTTCAACTGGTTTGCGCCTGGAGACTCGGCGAGGGACGCAGGTGAGCCGCTATCGATCCGCCAGATGATCGCCGCCATGGTCGGGGCACACCCGATCGACGAGGCCCGCATCTATGTGACGGGCCTTTCGGCCGGCGGAGCGATGACGTCGATCATGCTGGCGACCTATCCTGAATTGTTCGCCGGGGGCGCGATCATTGCGGGCCTGCCTTATGGTGCGGCCGCGTCCGTGCCTGAAGCCTTTGCGCGCATGCGCGGCGAGGGCTACCCTGATGACGAGGTACTGGGCGCTCTCATCCGATCCGCCTCTGATCATGCCGGACCTTGGCCGACCATCTCTGTCTGGCAGGGTGACGCGGACCGGACGGTCCACGCCTCGAACGCGGAGAGGATCATCGCTCAGTGGCAGGCCGTCCACGAGAAGGACGATTGGGAGCTTGAAACGCGGATCGTGGACGGGGCGCGCCAGCGCCTCTGGCGCGATCGCGATGGCCGGGTGGCGATCGAAGCCTATGAAGTGACCGGGATGGGGCACGGGACGCCGCTTGCAGTCTCCGGTCCCGAGGCTTGCGGGGTCGCCAGCCCCTATATGCTCGATGCCGGAATCTCATCGACCCGGCATATCGCGGCATTCTGGGGGCTCGCCGAAGAAGCGAGGGCTATACCGGTGGAAGTTCAGACTAGCGAACAGAACGACCCCATCGCGCGCGTGCGAGATCCTATCCAATTCCCATTGCCAAACAGCGCGACCCAATCTCGCCAGGCGTCCGGCCGCGTGAATGTCGGAGCGATCATCGAACAGGCTCTCCGGCGAGCCGGCATCATGCGATGAAGAGTCTTGCTGACCGCCGATGGGCGTGCGGCTCGGGAGCGGATCGCGGGCAACCGGTCGAGGTTTCCGCCCGCCGCGCCGTCGGCTTCATCATCCCGGACCGAGTGGCTTGAGCGTCAATCGCGCGCGAAGCCGAGCAATCCCCGTTGATAGTCCTCGACAACATAAGCGATGGGCAGACCATCTGCCCGGCTCATGAGCGCGCGCTGGGAGAACAGGATTCGCGGTGGTGTTTTGGCGGTGGGCCCGCCTCCCTTGGGCAAGCATGCGGACGACGATCCTGCCGATTTCCGGTCGAGATGCAAAGGCGCGACTATCTTGCCGAACGGCGCATCGGTCTGCTGAAGGCTTGCCTCCATGAAAGCGGGCAAGCGGGAGGGGACATACCAGAGCCGTGCAACGGAGAGGATATGCCCGTTGCAGCGCAAGCGGACGTGCCGCAGTTGAACGCGGTCCGACGCATCGAGCTGCAACGCACGGCGCAACTGCGCGGTGGCCGAGACCGGCTTGTTCGCGATTTTCTCGGCAATGACCGCGCCTGCCGGCGCCATATGATGGGAGGCGCACCAGCGGTCCAGCACCTGGGTCGCGGATGCGGCTCTCCCAATCTCCTCCCGCAATGTGCTGATCTCGGCGATGGATTGCACGGTAGCGGCTGGGCGCGCGGCCGCGATGCCGGGGTCTGCAATCAACGGCGCGGTCAGTCCAGCGGCAACAAAGATGAGAATGTTGAATGGCCGATACATCCTCGCCCTATTCCTTTGGGACTGCGGCTTTTACAAGCAGAGGATATAGCCGTAGCGACGCACCGCCTGTCCGGCGCTCAATTGGCCACAGGACAGGTCGACTCCCTTCGACGTACATCTGGCGACCGTTCGGCCATATTTGTCGGTGTCGGTCTTGCGGCACTGCACCGCACCAGCCGCTACGAGCTTTTGGAGATTTTGCGTGGCCGCATAGGGATCGCCCGGCGTGCATTGGCGTCCTTGGCGGCAATGTCCGGGCAATTCTGGCGCGTCGATGCCTGACAGGCGAATGCGCGTCGATCCGCAATCGAACGTGTCCCCGTCGATCACGCGGACGCTGCCACATTGAAAGCTCGCTTCTTCCGACGCGAAACCGGTCTCGCCGATCAGCTTCAGCCCCAGGAACGCGCCAAGCAACAAGCCGATGATGACGAGGATGCTTTGCACGCGAGTCCATCGCCTGCGCTTTGGTCCGCGCAGGGACGGCAGCTCGGATTGGAAAGAATGGCGACGGCTATTTCGCGGTTTCCTGAATTTATGCACATCCCCCATATGCTTTTTATCGAGCATCTAGGGTGCACATGCAATCAGGTAGCAGAGGTCACAGCGTCAGCGACCAGGTCTGTCCGATCAGGTCCTGGCCAAAGCTATTGTGGGGCGCTTCGTCCACCAGCTCGAACCCTGCCTTCTGGTATATACTGCGGGCGGCCACCAGGACGCTGTTGGTCCAAAGATCGAGCCGCTCATATCCCAGGTCACACGCCCGTCTGATGCACGCCTCGACCAGCATTTTGCTCACGCCGGCGCCACGCGCATCTGGCTCGACATAGAGCAGCCGCAACTTTGCCACCGTTGGCTTCTCGCCCTTAACCAGAAAGATCGAACCGACCATTTGATCGTCCATCTCCGTAATCCAGGCATCCTCGCGCGCGGGATCGAACGATTGGTGGAAATCGGCGACGATCCGCGCCGCCAGCGCCTCATAGTCCTGGTTCCAGCGATATTCCTGAGCATAGAGTATCGCCTGCCGTCCGACGATCCGCCCAAGGTCGCCTGGCTTGAGGCCGCGCAAGCGAACGGTCGGCTTCTCTAGTAGCTATCGACCAGAATGCGTCGTTCGCCGATCGAGCATGGAACGGCAGATTTTAACACAACTTGCCATTCGCTGAGCGCGAAACCGTCTGGCAGCACCCCCCCCATACACATTGGTCATTCAGCCGCCGTGGGGTCGATTCCGAAAGTCGCGCCACGTTCAGGTGATGCCGATCGACACGATGGATGGAAAGCGGAATGGCCGGTTTGGAGAGGATGGAGTCGGTGATCGACCCTTTGCTCCGCTTGCCATGATCGGCGGTTATTCGCCGCAAATCGTCCTGAGTAACCCGCAAGTGCTGAAACCCGGCCAGCCACCGTCACGTCGCGGGTCGGATGCGACCAGAGTGTCGATTAAACGCCGTGATTTCGGCGATCGGCAGGTCAACATGGCGCTTATAAATCTCGCCGCGCAAATAGCTTAACTCAGAGGTGAGGGCGTCCTCGGGCACGTCGATCCACCACGAACGGGGCGTTCCGTCCTCTCTGCCGTTCCAACGATACCCGCGCTGCTTGAGTTCATCCTTCGTCTCGAAAGGAGAATTCAATGCCCAGCACCGATATGTCTTGCCTCTGGCAGACAGTAAAAGCTTCGACAGAGCGCTGTGACCACTGATCGGCAAAGGGCGGCCAAGCAGTTCTATCGTCGCATTGCAGTCATGTACCGCCCGGTGCTTGTCGTAAAAGAAGCCGGAAGCCATCGCCAGAAATGCAAGCTTGGCGCTCTCGAACCCCTCATCCGACCAACTGACTTCGTTCAGCGAGCAGGCCCAGGGATTCTTGGCAAGCGCCGGGCAGAACTTCTCGAGGAAGGGGCGGTCGAACGGCGCGTTGTGGGCTATGACGAGGCCGGGCCCAGCGAAAGCCGCAACTTGGGAAGGGTCGATCGATTTGCCGGCGACCATTGCATCGTCGATCCCGGTCAGCCGTGTCACATCAGCAGGAATCGGGATCGATGGTTGCCTGAGCCCGTTGAAGGGGACTCCAACGCCAACAATCTCGCCCGCAAACGTGTAGAAAAACGGAACCATTGCCAGTTCGATGATCTCGTTCGTCTCGCAATCCAGGCCGGTGGTCTCGACATCGGCCACGACAGCCCGACGCGTGCCGCGAGGTGCCTCGGCGAGTGGATTGCCAGCACTCAGCTTCCGCAGAACCTTATAGTCGCCGCTGGCCTCAAGCGCAGCGATCATCTCTTCGGTGCGAGAACTACTCATCCGCGACCGGCGCCAGGCGGATTGAGGACAGGCGACCTGCCTCGTGGAACCACAGGTCGACGATCTTCGCATCGTCGCTTGCTGGCAGCGGATCAGCACGGCGAACCTTGAAGGTCGTGGGCAGATTGACCGAGTTGCCAAAAACCAGGGCATGCTGCTTGGGGAGCGAAGGCAGGCGTCGCAGCACGTTGTCAGAGATGAACGGCGTCATCTGGCGGATCTGAGACAGGTCGTCGGGGTTTTGTATCCGGTGGACCACGAAGTTCGAGCATTGCGAAAGCACTGTCTTTGAAAGTTCGCTTGGTCGCTGCGACGCCACGAGCAGAAACAAGCCATATTTCCGGCCCTCCTTGGAGATCCTTTCAAAGATCCGGCTCGCGTCGACCGCGTGACGGGACGGCGTCGATGCGACGTACCGATGGGCTTCCTCGAGCAGAAGGTGGACGGGGAAGCGATTGCGTGGATCAGCTTGTCGAAGGAGGCGGAACACCATTCGCGCGATCACGGCACTGACCAGTTCGACGACCTCATCCTCGACCGCATTCATATCGAGAATGATGATCTGGGCGCCCTTGGTCAGCCCTCCATCGACCGTCTTCAGGCCAAGGAGGGTTGCCAGGAATGCCTCCCTGTCACCCGCCGCGGCGGGTTCGTGCCGGAGGAAGCGATAGTCGCCACGCTCTTCCAGCGCCTTGAACCGCGTCACCATCTGCGCGCAGTAATCGCGGATCTGCCGGTTGCCATGAGCCTCCTCGTACAGGAGCGCCAAATCAATCGCTTCACCAAGCGCGGTGAAATCGAACGGCGTTCCATCATAGTCGGGCAGCTTCAGGTCGGGAATGAGGAATCCGGCTTGCTGTCCTCCACCTGCGAGGAACTGATAAGCGGCGTCCAGTCCCGGCATGTCGCCATAGTTGAGGGCGATCATACGCAGGAGCGCAGCCTGGTTGATCTGGGGGGTACTGAAGCGCTGGAGAATCCCCCGAATCCGGGTCCGTTTTGCGCCCGGCGGTGTCTCGTCGCTCAGGATCAACGTGATGCACGTGGCGAGGATATGGTTTCGTACGTCGTTGAGCTGACCCGCGTTCGCCGCGCCAAACAGCGTGGCTAGCCCAAGGGCCATGCGGAGGATGGGCACCTGCGTTCGTTCGCTCGCCTGGAGCAGCAATTCCCACTCGGACAGGTCGAGGTACCAGTGAGGGAGCCGGAAGCGGCCGTCTGCCGCCGAGCCGTCGAGAACAAGGCGGCTGACCCCAATGTCGGCAATCTCCGGCAGCTTCTCGAATGCCTTGGCGTATTCGCCGTTCACGTCGAGCACGACGAATGTGGCCCCCCTGGCATGGTGCTCATCGGGCTTTTCGAACAGAGCCTGCAGGACGGATGCTACCGTGCAGGATTTCCCGCTGCCGGTATTGCCGAGAACGGCGACGTGGCCGCCGAAAAAGTCGTCGATACGAACCTTGACGCCATAGTCTTCGAACACGACCGACTGGCCGATCCCAAGGTTGCGAAACCTGGTTGCACCCGGCGGGGCGCAGGCAATTTCGCCGTGCCCGATACCCGGCACAGTGTTGGTCTCGGTATCGAAGATCCGGTCAAGCTCGCCGTCAAGCGCGTACAGCGCATCCGCGTAGAGTGACGGGAAGACCGACACGCCGAACCGAAATCTGCCATCGCCCTTAGCCGGCAGCATTCCGACCGGCACGACATCAAGAAACTTCGCAGAATTCGCCTTGTCCAGGTTTGCGTCGCCACTGCCGGACACGTCCCGCTCGCGCAGACCAACGACCTCGGCGACCACATATTCAGACTGAGCCGGGATCATCAGGAACGAGCCGAGCCGGGCGACATAATGCACGTCGTCGAAGCCCACGACCGTGAAATTGTCGGTCCCGCCGTGCATTTCGATGATGAACTTGTCTGCGGCGACCGAGGTGACCTTGCCGATCGCTCGGCGGCGATCGTCAGAGCTCATTATCGTCTCCCTTGGCTTTTCGGCCGAAGGTTTCGAGGACGAGCTTCACTGCGTCATCGATCCGCTCTGCTGGTCGCTGGGGCAGGAAGTGCTCTACGATCGTGTTGAAATAATGCGCGCGCGAGCCATCGGTCGGTCCATCTCCCCCAATGATCCAGATGCGAGGATCGTTTAGGGCCGCAAGCTTTGCGATCTCGCCGGCCGAGTTAGGGTCGGCAAAAACGATGAGCCGGAACGTCGGTATCGTCAGCGCCTGATAAATGATGTTGTTCAAATGCTCGTCGCCAAAGGCGAAGCCGGCGGTGATGAGTACGCTTTGCTCCCGCACGATCCGCGACTGGAATTCCCTGAAGAGATCGGCATAGGGGGAACCCAGGCTCGAATTCTGCTTCGCGGGCGTTGGGTAGATCATGACCTTGCTCGGGGATTCCTGCGGCCAGGTCTCCTTGATCGGGAAGAGTCCGTGGTCATCCTCGGTCCAGCTGATCGATCCGTGCAACTTGCAGAGATAGACGAACCCATCGACGGCAGACCATTTGCGGTTCGAGAGGTCCAGCTGTTCCGCCAATGCGTAGCGGAAGGTCGCAGGGTTGAAGCGGCGCTCAACGACGCCCGAAAAGCCGTTCGCATAGGGCAGGCCCAGTCGATCCATCGCCCGCTCGTTGAACAGATCGTAATTGGTCGTGAAAACCCACGGTCGGGGGAGAGACCGATCACGCATGATCAGCTTGCGGTAGAACGACTCGTACAGGTTCAGGACGGAGGAATTGCCGTGCGCGAAGGCGCCGTCGGTGCAATTTTCCCAGAGGAAATCCTGGATCTTGGCGATCAACGCCTCGACCTTGTTTTTCCGATCGACATGCTCTGGCTTGTCGCTGCGCGAAAACACGAAGCGAAGGCTAAAGAGCAGTTCCATCAGCCGCTCGAGATTCTTCGCATATTCCGTGTCTTTGAGCTTCGCTCCCAGGCCCGCCAGAAACGCCACATCGTCGTCGACCAGCGCCCATTTCGGCGGATCGATGAGGTTGAGGTCATCTTCGAGCTCAGCCTTTGGATAGCTGCAAAAGGTCTCGGCCAACGGACCCATCGTCGGGATACCGCGCTCCTGCTTGTCTTCCCAGAGCGACGAGCAGCCGGCGCCCAGCAAAAACGCGACGTTCCGGGCGTTGAGTGCTTCGCCGATGGCCTTTCGGACCTGCTCTTCATCCTGGCCCCAGATCAGCGGCGCGGTTGGCGTCTCGGAGGCGCGCAGAAAGCGAAACGTCCTTGGGGGCGGGGGCGGTGGCGGGGGTGCTGCTGGCGGCGCTGCGGGAGCGGGCGGGGCAGGAACTGGCGGTGGCGGCGGAACAGGAACTTCACCCGGCATGCGTGGCGTCTCCAGGCAGGCGTACAACACTACTCATCGGATCTGACATTTTCGATCTCCCCCGCGAGCTACACTAGGCAGGTTCCCCACCAATTCCATCATTCTTTGTCCGCGCATCTTTACAGGCAGCACGACAGTCGCAGCCTTCAAGCCGTCACCCATTTGGGCGGTTCTGCCTGCATGCTGAAAGCACTGGCTGCTCTTGTCTTGGCGGGAGCTGGCAAGTCGACGATCGTTGGTGCGCTTCGCGAGGCTGCGGGCGACGAGACGAAGCGGCCGGGAACGGCAGCGAAGTCCCAATGTCAGCCCGCGAAGTTATGGGAATTGCCATCTGATCCAATTTATCGCCAAGCGCCCGATCTGGGCGCTTGGCCCTCGACGGTGTCGACCCATCTTTGCCGTTTAGTCGCCAGTTTTCGTGCCGCAGGTCCGGACGTTCCGCTTTTCGGGCCTGAGCGATCGATGCTGGCCGCCTGCGGAATTTCCGCTGTCTGTAAAATGATTGCGAAGTGCGTCTACCGAGGATCACCTCTGCGAAAAACAGCTGCATCTCGTTGCCCTTATGTTCTAAAATTCCCATCATGGTAAAATGTTAAGTGGAGGAGAGATGAATGCTCGGCGCAGCGAACGGGAAAAGGACTTAGCAATCCATTTTTTCGTACTCTCACAAAGACGAAGCGCGACAGTTGCTCAAAATCGCTCGCCACCCATGGTATTCCCGATTTCACATCCTATATCGAACATACTGCACTCCTAACGCCTTGGGCTTGAGTACAGCAGAGAGATAGTTCGTGCTCCCGCTCATGCTTGGAGACGAATTATGTCTGTACTAGTAGATGCGGTAACGGCCGTGGAAAAGCCGGTTGCTTCGTCCGATTTTTCGTTAGCACCTTTTTCTGAGGCGGCCCGCCGTGAAGCCGCGCATCACAGTTGTGAAGACAGCTGGGATGATGGATGTGACTCAGATGAAAAGCTTAATGTTACGTCCCCAGCAACCTCGGGGATCGACGTCGAGACGCCCGGTTCGGAAATCCATCGTAAAAGAAGGGTCCTGGCCAACGATTTTGCCAATGGACACATAAGCGGCACATCGCAAGCTCTACGCGCGTCGCGCGCGGCATTATCGTCATCGCCAGTAGAAGGCGACGCTGGTGGTCCGGCGCACCTGCTTTCAGGCAGCAATGCAGAAAGCACGAGTATTCTTGTAGAGCTCGATGAAGGCGATGCTGCGAAGATGCATCTTTATGGCATCACCCGGATGATAGGGGTGCAGTTTCAATACAGGGAGTATCGATACTCTCGCCTCATTGATGCGATCGCTCAAACGAGACGGGATCATCCGCCCTCCTGATTCTGCTTCCGTTCATAAGCTTATTGGGCACGATCTTTTGGAAGGATATGCCATGGAACCCTCATCCACATTCTGTCGCGCGCAGGAGGCCATCCAGCGCGACCGCGCTGATAAGGCGTCGTTAGAAAATGAGCGAGCGATTGCCCGCCGGGCGGCTAACGCATGGGGTACTGAGGCGGCCTTTGCAGAGCGGCGCGAAGCTCGCCGCGAGAAGATACGCGCTATGGCCGAGACGGCGCGCTCTCAGAGCGAACAGGAAATCAGTGAGGAGGAAAGGCTGCTGAGCGACAACCCGGACCGAGGTTTCGCAAACTCCTGAACTTGTCACAATGTCATCATGTTCACGATCGCCCGTCCATCCGGCAGCGCATCAAGCATGGTACCCTTCTTATTGTCGGCTGAGCGGCCAGCCGGTTCTGCAATCCATCAACTGATCGATGCGCTCAGCGAGCCCGTGTCATTTCCGATCAGTCAGCAGTGATCGCCTTTCAACCGCTTATGCGCAAGGTCGCCATACACCCGCAAAACATGAGCGGCATCTTCCGCCGTCCGACAAACCAATATTGTGCCAAATATCAGCCCTTCGGAAAGTAACGAGTAATGAATTCCTTCTTCACGGCATCGTTGTTTTACCGCCTGTGGAGTATCATCAACGCATACAGCATTAGCGATCCCGGTCACGCGTTCTGCCATTCGGTTTCTGCGTCAGCCAGCACTTCAAAGCTGTCGCCCTCGGCACTGAATTTCTGAAGACGTTTACCAAGATCTTCAGTCATCGACGCCGCGCGAAACTGGAGACCCGCTTTAGCCTGATTGGCCAGCGTGCCGATCCAGTCATCCCGGCCGGTCTGCTTCATCAGCCAATCGCGGAACGCTTCACTTTGTCCATTCGTCTGCATCCGAGAATCTCCGACCGCTCAGATTTGAGCCATCCTGACATGATCGCCCGGATCCGTCGAGAATTGCAGTGGCAGCTGCCATCCCTACCATCTCCGGCCGCGATCCTTGCCGGACGCTCATCCACCAATTTTCCTTCTCCGCCAGGACACCTGCCGCTTTTGCATTCGTGATGTTCACGATTGACGGGTGACCGCCGCAGTCTGGATCCTGGCTCCTTGCAGTGACAAGGAGCCAGGCGAGCTCAGATTTCTGTGCCTTCTGCGAGAGTTAACGCGTCTTCCACGTCAACACCGAGGTAACGCACCGTGCTTTCAATCTTTGTGTGCCCAAGCAAAATCTGGACCGCGCGGAGATTCCCGGTTGCCTTGTAGATGATCGATGCCTTGGTCCGCCGTAGAGAGTGGGTACCATAATCCTCGCTGGGCAATCCAATTCCCGTGACCCACTCATCGACAAGGCGGGCATATTGCCTCGTGCTTATGTGGGTTGCGTGATCGGTGCGGCTAGGGAACGCAAAATCATCCAAGGATCCGCACCGCAGTTCGAGCCATTTCAACAGACTCGCGCGAACGTCATCCATCAGTTCGAATTGGACTGGCCGGCCGGTCTTTTGCTGTACGACCGTGGCCCTCGTCCTTATTTTTCGGTCACAAACGATGTCGCTGATCCTGATCTTGACCAGATCACACCCGCGTAACTTACTATCGATGGCAAGGTCAAAAAGGGCCCTGTCCCGGACCCGCCCATGCTGGTCGAGAAAGAAGCGGATCGCCCATATCTGACGGGGCTTGAGCGCTCGCTTCGCACCAACCTTGCGTCCAGCGTTCCACGACACCCGCTCGCGAGCGGCGGGATCAAATTCTGATAATCCCATGACACATCTCCTATGGCCGCAATGGCCATAGGAACAACGCTCCACAGGAGTGCAGACCCATTTTGCCGTTTAGGGGCCATCTCCGATCTTTGGGAACGGAAAGGCCGTATCTTCGGTGCGGGGCCTAGGCTGCAGGGTTCGCTATCCGGCCTTCTCGTTCTGGCCCATCGACCCTGATCGGCTCACGATAGGCGCCATGATCAAGACTAAGCGCCTGTGTCGAGTTGAGGTGAACCTCGAGCAGATCGAGTATCTCGCTATCTTCGTTACTGTCGAATTTGCGCGCGAACAGATCTTTGCTGAGCGTCAGCCGCATCTGGTCATGGATCGTGAAAGTGCGCGGGCGGAGTTTGATGTCGCCATCGGGTATCCAATCGATCGTCCTAAGATCGTCGTTAGCGACGGGGGCATCAGGAAACTCGTTCTTCATGACAGTCTGGAAAAACGCTTCGTCCGCGATAAACGTCCCGCGATAGAAGCGCTTGTACCGGATGGCGCGACGGTCATGGCAGACAAAATGACAGAAATCGCGAGTCACCGCTTTCCATTGGGTGCCAATGAAGGGCGTCACGCCCGACAGATATGTGCGAGGCAGGCCGGTGCGGTAGATGCGGCTGAAGGCTTCCAGGAAATAATGGCTGATACGGTTCATCGTGTCAGGGCGGATAAGTTGCTGGTCGAGCGCCCGAATGAACTGCGTGCCGTCATGCTTGGCAAGATAATCCGCGATGTAAGTTTGGGATTTGAGCGGAAAATCCTGACCGCTCAGATTAATAAAATATCGCCAGGTCGCGCCCATTTCGAGCAATTGGGCCATGCCCCTCAATTCGGCATCGACCAGGCTGTAACCGCCCCAAACCGCCTTACGCGATTCCAGGATGGCGCTGCCCCGATAGGGCGCGATGAAGTCGGCGATGTCAGTTGCCATTTTCCGCCCTGAATTGGCGTCGACATGAATCAGATAATGATTGCCTGGAGCATAGATTGCGCGGAACATGCGTTTGAATTGCTCGGGAAAGCGATGCACGAGGATGAGATAAGCGATCATGGGTCGTACTCCATCGGGCGCGCGAGGGGCCAGCCCAACGCAACGCAGGTGTTTCCAGCCTCTGGAAATTCGGTCGAAACTCTAGACCGGCGTTCGATTTTTTAGAGAAGCGGCACCGGACATGCTCGATACCGCTGATCACCAGTCAATATAGGGATCGCGGCGGCACATTATAAGACACAACGTCGGAGGCGCATCAAAATGGTGCCCATAATCGTTCGGCGTCATCGACCGCTTCAAACATGTCGCTTTCAGCCTGCATCTTATTGAGGTGAAGACGCACGGCGTCCGGGTCGCCATGCCGCGGAAATCCCCGATCCGCCTTGGCCGCCCTTGCCAGATCGCCGATCCAGCCGTCTCGGCCGTGCTGGCCGATCAGCCAGGTGCCAAAGGCAATGCCCTCAAATGGGGCCTGTTCGATCGCTTCGCTATCCGTCATGGCCTGACCCGTCCAGCCAGTTGCCAGCCCCGTTTCGAAGGTTTGACCATGGGGCGACCACACAGCAGACATGCCGACATAAGCAAGCCATTTTCCACATGCTCCTCGACCGGATCGGGCCGATGCCGGCGCAGTAGATTGTGAAGGATCATCAAGGCGCTCCTGTCCCGCAATTAAGCGGACTTTGTCTTATTGAGGTTGCCTCCGCCGCGCCCTCTGACACGACATGATTGGCTGGTTCTGCAGGCTCGGCCGCATCTTCGATTAGGAATTCTAGCGCGATCGCTGCATCCTCTGCGCTGAGCACACGGCGCACGCCGGCTTCGATGTCGGCCGCCTCTACCGCCTGACGGCCCCAGGCCGCAGCCGCGCGCAGGGCAGCGGCGCGAACATGGGCGAGCGGCGTCTCGGCCGCCCTCTGGCTGTGCAGGGCTTCTTGCTGCCTGCACATCAAAGCACTATTGAGTGCGATGGTCATGGTCGCCCGTCCGAACGCGCGTGGCGCACCCACAAAGGCACCCAGCGCCACGAGTTCATCGAAGAAGGGGGGGCAAGGAGATCGGAACCATCCGCCGCCATTCCTCCGATCCGGGCCTGGACTTTAGCCTGTTCGTCCCGCTTTTGCGCCTGCTCCAAGTCCTCGGGCTCGATCCGATGGCTCTCGAATCCGCTACCTGTTGGAATGTGGAGCGTCGTCGCAATCCACTGATAGACCGTCCCTGTATTGCTTTCAAATGCCTCTTCATCGGTATCGAGTGCATAGGTACCTGCAGGCAGGAACCCAAGTCCTGGTAACTGGAAAGGCGCCCTGAATGTCACGGATGTGCTGCTCGAACGCTTCGTCATGGACGTAGCCAGCAGGTTTTATCCAAGGGCGTGCATTGATGTTGCAGAGTCATCACTCTCTCCCGAAAGCAGGCGGGAGCACGATGGTCTCTCTGTCACGAAATGCCTGCGGCATTATATGGGTGATGCGTCATCCTAGCACATCTCCCGATAGTCCTTGCATCAATTCGGCTGTCTGAAGAATGATGTATGTCGCCGATACGGCCAATGTCCTGGAACAGAATAAATGAAGAGCGACAGGCCTGGGACACCCCGGCACCTCGGCTTGTCGGCTCCGCCCCTGGTAACCGGTTCAGCCGCCGGTTTTCCATCCAAAAGTGTGACCGGTCCGCCTGCCGATTTTGGATGCGAGATAGTGGCAGATAGCTGTCTGTCCTTTTCCCGAGCTGGGAAAATGGTTGCGGGCGGAAATAGCTGCCAAATGGCTGTCGACCAGAAAGGAGCTTGTTTCCTCTCCCGTTTACGGGAGGAGCATGACAGTAATCCATCCATCCCGCTCATTCAGCGCGCCGAATTAATCCACGCCCCTTAAATCAGGGGTTCGGGAGCGATCTTCGAAGCTGCGGAACGTCAATCGGATTAGTTGTGTCGCTGTGACTATGGTATGGCAGCTAATCGCTGCGCAAATCGCAGTGGCTGAGAGACACATGCGCTCCCGAAAATACAGGAGAGACGCATATGTGCCGGTCGCGTCCGTCAACGTGGTGTAAATTCGGGTGTGGCCAGCGGGCTGCATTGTCAGGCGGCCTTGGGTGTAATCTGTAGCGGCTGAACCTCCTCGATTGTTGGTGTGGCAAGTGCGGCCATGCCC
>Ga0213869_10000652_pt1 | contig 27329 bp, 27 predicted proteins | sample PICome_10_FD_160083 | JGI IMG/M metagenome (GOLD analysis project Ga0213869, IMG submission 160083) | Coastal seawater microbial communities near Pivers Island, North Carolina, United States - PICO132 | ecosystem: Environmental > Aquatic > Marine > Coastal | place: USA: North Carolina...
GGATTCCCAGCTGCCTCCAAGTGGAAGGTTACCGAGGCTGCACCAAGCTCTGCATAATTGGGCGCCCAACGATCGGGGTCGGCAATCATTAGGTGAACATCCAGAGGTATTGGCGATACTTCAACCAACCTTGAAACTACCTGTGGCCCAATTGTTAGGTTGGGGACGAAGTGGTTGTCCATAACGTCAATGTGGGCCATGTCCGCAGTTGAAATTTCCTTCAGCTCCGCTTCGAGGTTTGCGAAATCCGCGCTGAGTATCGATGGGTTAATCTGCATCACGCCCTCAGTCTTTCTTTAGCAAGGCCATGAACATGGCGTCGGTCTTGTGTTGATGGGTCCACAATTGCACAGTTTTTCTAGAAGTGTTGAGTTCAAGCTCCGGGTTGAGTGTTCCTAGTATCGCCGGCAAGTCAACAAGCTTCATGTTCGGATTGCGTTCTATTAGCCCTCTGATCTGAGTGTTAGTTTCGGCAACTAACGGCGAGCAGGTTGCGTACATCAAGTAGCCGCCGGATTTCAGGGCCTTGACGGCAGAATCGATGAGACTCGACTGCAGCGTAGTTAGCTCAGGAAGTTGCTCGGGTGATTTCCGCCACCTCGCCTCTGGCTTCCGCCTCAAGGACCCCAGCCCCGAGCAGGGCGCATCAAGCAGGATTGCGTCAAACGAATCTGCTGGAGCACTCTGTCCGCTCCTGACTTCGACTTTGCTCTGATGAGCCTGGTCCAAAGCGTTAGAGACCAGCTCGGCGCGCTTTTGATTGGGTTCGTAGCAGACCAATTCCCCCTTTGCAATTGGCTTCAGGCTTTCTAGTACCGCCGCTTTTCCTCCAGGCCCTGCACACATGTCGAGCCAGTTGCCCTCAAGATTTGCAACCTGCCCGAGAGCCAGCGCCACTAGTTGCGAACCCTGATCTTGAACTCGCACCCCTGGTATCTCCAAGTACTTATCCAGAGAGCCTTCGGCCAGGTAACCAATTGGCGAGGCGGAACCTTGCTCTGATCCAAGTTCATCCAGAGCGAGCCTGGAAGCGCTGGACAGCCCAGCAAGGTTGACCTGAGGGACCTCGTTATTTGAAGCCAAAAATTGCTCAAGCTCTTGTTTTCTTCCATCAAGATCAAGCGCCGACAAAAAGCCCGAAACAATCCAAGTCGGGTGCGAATACTTCACGCTGAGCGCCTCAATGGTGTTCAGGCCTTTTGTCAGCGTGCTCACCAATGAATCAAAGCCTGCCCGCTCGGCATTTCTGAGCACAGCGTTTGCCAGTCCTGCGGCATTTGGTTCGTGCTTCTTGACCAGGTCAACCGATTCATTAATGGCTGCGTGGGCCGGAACTCGCATTCTAAAAAGCTGGTGCAGTCCTAACCGGATGGAGGTTCGCACGTGTGGGGAGAGAACTTTTCCAGGAGTGAAGTGGTCAATCATTCGATCATATTGCAACTCCCAGCGAAGGCAGCCATAGGTTAGTTCTTGGACCAGGCCACGGTCGGCGTCGCTGATCTGGTGCTTGGCCAGTTCCTTTGGAAGCAGTAGGTTCACATAGCTATCCGACACCTGCACTCGAAGAAGCAGGTTTAGGGATATGTCTCGTGCGTTAGTCAAGTTGAGCTCCTGCCTTGAGGCCATTCCACCAAGCAGCCGCGGTCATGGGCTTCTTGCCAGCCGGTTGCACTGTTGAAAGTTCCATAAAGTTTCCGTCCCCTGCGCTGATCACAACCTCACCAGTTTCCAATTTCATGAGTTGCCCGGGTTTGGTTGATGCCAGGTGATCTCCTTGCAGCACGGCTGCCTCTAGTATTCGAAGCGGAGCGCTGTCGACTGAAACCCATGCCATGGGCTCTGGATTAAAGGCTCTGACCTTTCGGGCTAGCAGGTCTGCTGGCTCAATTGCCGAAAGATGAGCGTCTTCTCGGGAAAACTTGTGGGCGTAGCTAGCCTCCCCGACTTGTGGCACCGGCTGCTTCCCCTCTTCCATTGCCTTTAGTAGCAGGGCTGTTCCATGTTCGGTAAATCGCATCAGCGCCGATCCGGCTGTCTCGGATTCGGAGAACGTCATTGGTTCCTGGACGATAATCGGACCGGTGTCTAGTCCCTTGTCTAGCTCAAAGATTGAAATGCCAACTCCGGTGCCGGTGATCATGCTGTGCTGAAGAGGTGTCGCTCCCCTGTGGTTTGGCAGAATCGAGAAATGTAGATTCCACCACGGAAGTAGCGCCAGACTGTCACTGTTGATCATCGCTCCATATGCCACGACTATCGCAAGGTCAGTCTGCGAGGCCTCAATCTTCGCCCTAGCAGCCGCATCAAGTTTGTGGGTCTTCAGCACCGGAATGCCAAGAGCATCGGCTGTTTGAGCTACTGGTGACGGGGTGAGAACCCGCTTCCTGCCAACCGGTGCATCGGGCATGGTTATCACCAACTCCACCTGATGCTTCTCTGAAATCAGAGACAGTGCCCTAGCTGCAATTTCAGGTGTGCCGGCAAATACAATCTTCATCATCTAGAACCTACAGTGCATCAGGATCATCCATGACGACCCTTAGCCCTCTCCGTTTTGAGTTATTGACAGTTCTTGCGGTTGTTCCAACCGACACTGCCCTAAGCGCCTTGGCGACAGCCGGTCCTTGGCGATATCCAAACCTAATCAGCGCCCTGGAGCCGTCCGCATCCAGCCGAAGCAGTTCTGCCCCCTCAGATTTGGCTGCATCAAGGGCAGTGTTTAGAGTTTGCTGCTCTGCTTCCAGGGTGCAGATTCTCACTGTGGGGGGAAGCGACATCTCTTTGGCCTCGGCCAGGCTGGTGGCGGCAAGCGGTTCGAGTTGCCCAAGCGATAGCGCCTTCCCAAGAGCCGCATCGAGCCCTGATAAGACCGCCCTGCCGCTAGGTTGCATGAGTTCAATTGCCTCCTGCCAATCCCGGATAGCGATTCCTTGCGCATTTAGGCTCTGTCGCGCTAGCCAGACATCGCAGTCCAGAATAAGTAGCCCCGAGTAGCCGCCAGGTAGTCGAGGTGCCGAGCCCGGTGTCGCAACGACGATTTGATTCTTGCTCTTCAGTCCGCTCGGCTTCTTAGAACCCGTGGCCTCACTAATTAGCGCGTTCGGGAATGCCTTGCCCAGCTCAGCAACCGTCCTGCTGGAGCCGGTGCGACCCTTCTTGAAATTGCGAGACTCACAGTTCGTGCAGGACACAAATGGCTTGCTGCACACCCGACATTGAATGTGGTCCGCATCAGGTTGCCAAAAGTAGCCTCCGCAACTGCAGGCCAGTTTCTGACCACAGCCGCCGCAGAAAGCCGCTGCTGAGTCACCTTTCCTAGGAAGCAAAACCAACACTGGGCCGATTGGCAACTGGTCTTTGATTAGCTGAAAGGCGCTTTGGTCCATGCGCAGTCCGGGCTCGGTGTAGGAAATTCTGGCTGGCGACTGCAGAATCTTGTGGCTGGACAAATAGCCAAGCTGGACTAATCTCTGAACCTCGGTGGAACGGTATGGCGCCGTTAGAACAAGCTGCAGGGTATCCCCAGCTCGTATCAGAGCTAAGTCCCTGGCGTTGGTAAAGGGAGACCCCTGATCCCTAAGACTGTCATCTGCGTCGTCGTGCAGGCCGATAAGACCGAGGTTCTGGCAGGGCGAGTAGATCGCCGAGCGGGTCCCGATGACTATCGATACCTCGCTCTGAGCAATTTGGTGATGAAGTTGAAACTTCGTCGAACGCTTCTGGTTCGGCAGCAACACCACGCATTGATCAGCGACGCCAAGATGTTTGCAATAGTCGGTGATGGCATCGATGTCTGATCTCTCGGGAACTACGAGGATTGAGGACTGCCTAGCAGCGTGTCGCTCTAATGCTGCATCTACAAGCAGCACAGCCCAGTCAGCGAAGAGTTTCTGGTCGACAACAAGCGGCTTTCCTGAACTCAATACAGCCGATCTATTAGTCAGCGGCGCATCGAGCTTGAACGTTGGTGTCGAACCAACTACCCGGTAACTAATCGGTTCCAGCATCTCAATTGTGGGCATGTGATCGGGAATTGCAACAGCGAGGATTTCGCCTAGCGCCACACACTGCCTGTCGGCAACCGCTCGCGTGAAGTCCGCTAGCTGGGGAGTAAGCAGGCATATGGAATCCTTTATGGCCAATAGCTCGCTACTTGCATACTCGCTGGCATCCATGAGCTCAACGACATAGCCCTCTTGCGGCTTCTTGGCGCGACCGAAGGGAAATGAAACCAGTTGACCGAGGGCAATTTGATCTTGAAGGTCCTCTGGAACTATGTAATCAAACTTCCTATCAAGCTGAATCAGAGGTGACTTTGCCACAATTGAAGCAAAGCGGGCCATTTACTTTCCCGCTGCGTCTCTAAGGGCTTGAACGCGATCTAATCGTTCCCAGGTGAAATCAGCAAGCTCCCTGCCAAAGTGCCCGTAGCTGGCAGTGGCCTGATAAATCGGGCGCTTTAGATCGAGTTCCGAAATAATTGCCGAGGGCCGCAGGTCAAAAACACTCTTCACGGCCCGCTCGATGGCGCTGATATCTACCGTCTCGGTTCCGAATGTTTCGACATACAGGGACACTGGATTCGCAACACCGATTGCGTAGGCAACCTGAATCTCTGCACGAGCGGCAAGGCCCGCTGCGACGACATTCTTTGCCACCCAGCGCATTGCATACGCCGCGGAACGATCAACCTTGGACGGGTCCTTGCCGCTGAATGCACCACCTCCATGTCGTGCCATTCCGCCGTAAGTGTCAACAATGATCTTTCGACCGGTAAGGCCGGCATCGCCCTGTGGTCCGCCAATAACGAATCGTCCCGATGGATTGATTATGTATCGGGTCGCATCGGAATCAAGGCCAGATGATGTCAAGACTGGTTTTACAACTCGGTCCAACACTAGGGTTGCCAGCTCATCTTGGGTTACGTCTGGGTGATGCTGCGTGGACAGCACGATCGTATTGACGCTGGTTGGCCTTTGATCAACGTAATCGATTGAAACCTGAGCCTTGCCGTCCGGTCTCAGCACCATCGAACCCACCTCGCGGCGAAGCTCGGTGAGTTTTTGGGTTAGCTGATGTGCGATAGTGATCGGAGCAGGCATGTAGGTTGCAGTCTCATTGCTGGCGTAGCCAAACATCATTCCCTGGTCACCGGCACCAAGGTCAGGATCAACCTGTCCAAATCGACTCTCGAGCGACTTGTTTACCCCGGCTGCAATGTCAGACGACTGCTGGCCGATCGAGACCGAGACGCCACAGGAAGCCCCATCGAAGCCGATGGCCGATGAGTTATATCCGATGTCAAGAAGTTTTTGCCGAACCAGCTGTGGAATCTCGACGTAGCCGGTTGTGTCGACCTCTCCGGCAACGTGAACCAGGCCGGTGGTGACTAGGGTCTCTACAGCGACCCTTGCGCTTGGGTCCTGCTCAAGAATTGCATCAAGAATCGTGTCGGAAATCTGATCACAGATCTTGTCGGGGTGTCCCTCAGTAACAGACTCAGAGGTAAATGTGCGTGGCGTCATGCCCACAAGTCTAGTTAGCGCTTGGACATCGATTCAATAATCAGTCGCAAAAGCTCTCGGCTAACCGACTGCTTGGTCCCGGAAACTGCTTCGACTCCGTTAGGCGTGACAAATGACACTTCGGTGACATCGGATCCCAGTGCCTGAACGCTGTTTCCAACTACCGCCTGGACGCTCTTCGACCACAGCTTTTCTGATGCAAGCAGTTCCACATTCCCGCCTTCCGGGCTTAGTGCGAAGGCTACGCAAAAAGTTTTCGGGTGATTTGACGCGTAATTGGCAACGAGGTCTTTCGTGGGAGTCAACGACAGCGTCACCGCTTCAGACCTAGACAGCTTGCCTCGGAACGGGCTCTCCACCGTGAAATCGGATACAGCCGCGGCCATGATCAGTAGGTCACAGGCTTGGTTCATTGCCAGTTCTAAGTCAGAAGCGCTTGCAACTGGTACAAAGGTCACCCCATGCGGTGGCGGGATCTCGAGATTTGCACCAACTAGGGTTACCTGACCACCAAGGTCACGGGCAGCTTTGGCCAGTTCAATCCCCATACGGCCCGAGGATGCGTTTCCGATAAAGCGCACTTCATCAATTGATTCTCTAGTGCCACCGGCTGTGACAAGAACAGTCTTGCCGCTCAGTGGGCCGTGACCCAAGACAAATTCAAGGATTTGATCGACCTCTGGCAGTCGCCCAGGCCCGGAGTCCTGACCTGTCAGTCTTCCGCTGGCGGGTTCCATGACTGATATACCGCGGCTTCTGAGAGTCTCAACATTTGCCGCTGTGGCCGGGTTTTGCCACATTTCAGTGTGCATTGCAGGACAAACAAAAACTGGAGCGGTGCTGGCAAGTATTGCGTTCATCAGCAAATCATCGGCCACCCCACCGGCAAGCTTCGCCAGGAAATTGGCAGTGGCAGGTGCAACGAGAATCAGGTCCGCTTGGGCGCCGAGTTCAACATGCCTAACCTGGGCCACGTCGCTGTAGAGATCGGTATCGATTGCGTGGCCTGAAAGTGCCTCGAGGGTGACCTTGCCCACAAACTTAAGTGCGTTCTCGGTGGGCAACACTGTGACTTCATGCCCCTGTTCGGACAATGCTCGTATTAAGTTCGCGGCCTTATAGGCAGCGATTCCGCCGGTTACTCCAAGCAGAATTCGCAAATTTACCTACTTATTTGGAATCATCTCAAGCTTGCCCGCGTGAATTTCATGCAGGGCAATGCTCAGAGGCTTGTCGTCTATTGCTGAATCAACAAGTGGTCCAACGTAGTTGAACAGTGAGCCCTCGTGCAGCGCACTGTAGTATTCGTTGATTTGTCTAGCGCGCTTGGACGCAAAGATTACTAGCTGATAGTTGGAGTCAGCCTTCTCTAGAAGCTCGTCAATTGGAGGGGAAACAATTCCCGTCAGTGGACTCTTGTTATCGCTCATTTTTATCTCTCCGACTCATTAACTATTTCAACAATCTTCTTACCAGTTTTGGCCAGGTCATCGTTGGTTACCTGAAAATCAAACTCATTATTAGCTGCTAGTTCTTCGCGAGCTGTCTCAAGTCTAGTTTGAATTTCCGATTCTGTCTCGGTTCCTCTTTTTCTAAGACGAGATTCCAACTCTTCCCAGCTCGGTGGATTCACAAAAATGCTAATGGCCCGCGGTATTCGCTGCTCAATTTGTCTGGCCCCTTGCAGGTCTATTTCCAAGAGTAGGTGCTGGTCATTGGCTTCGGCGCGGGTCAGTTCGTTCAAAAGTGTGCCGTAGTAGTGCTCACCGTGCACTATCGCCCACTCCAGGAGTTGGTTGTCGGAAATCAGCTTCTCAAACTCTTGCTTTTCAAGAAACCAGTAGTGCTTTCCGTGAACCTCACCTGCCCGAGGCCTTCTGGTGGTGGCTGACACCGAAAGTGTGAAGCGCGAGTCGTTCTCTAAAAGCCAACTAACAATCGACCCCTTGCCAACCCCAGCCGGCCCTGCCAGCACAATCAAGCTCATAGCTCTAATTTAGCCTTATCAATGAGTTTCGCCACAGAGTCAGGGCCAGCCATGGTCAGAGCCCTGGACATGTTCGGGATCACCCGAGCAGAGCTTGCTCCAAACTGATCCTTGAGACTGGCAAGCTTTGCACCCTGTGCGCCAAAGCCTGGGGCCAGAATTGGCACCCCTAGGTCAGTGGTGCGGATATGAGCAATTCCAAATTGATCCAGGTCCTGGGTCGCACCAATAACAACTCCACAATCGCCAAGACCAATCTTTTGGGCCAGCTCTATCACGGTGGCCGAAACGGTTGCTGTTCCAGTTTTAGCCGTCTGCAACTCAGTTGCCTCCGGGTTACTGGTGGCAGCTAACAGAAAGATGCCACCACCAATGTCGCGGGCGTGCTCGAGGATCTCAACCGTGGAGGATGGGCCCAGGTACGGACTGACCGTCAGTGCGTCAACCCGAAGCGGAGAATCGTCGCCAAACCAGGCCTGGGCGTAGCCGAGCATGGTTGAGCCGATGTCGCCACGTTTGGCGTCGGATATCACAAGTAACCCAAGGTCTCTTGCTGCCTGCAGCACCTCCTCGAGCGCCAAAAACCCGCTTGATCCAAACCTCTCAAAAAAGGCAACCTGTGGCTTGACGATGCCGATGCGGCCCTCTGCTGCCTCTATGCATCGAAGCGCGAACTCCTTAGCTCCGTTCGCACTGTCTTGCAGTTCCCAGTTATGGAGCTCTTTTTCGCTTGGGTCAATGCCAAGACAAAGTGGCCCGTGCTTGGAAACAGCCAGCTCGATGTTTTCCTGAAAGCTACTCACTGATCAGCTCTTTTCGTTCGATTTCATACTCCTGTAGCGGCTTTACGCTAAATGGTCCCTCTCTAACAACCTCGAAGGAACCGATTGCGGCGCTTAGCTGAGCAACCGTAGTAAATATCGGCTTATCGGCAGCGGTTGTTGCGGCTCTAATCTCATAGCCGTCTACTCGGGCATCGGCACCAGATGGTGTGTTTACAACAACATCAACTTCACCTGCGGTAATCATGTCGACGATCGAGGTCTGGCCCTGTTTAGCGGTCGAGTGTTTGATTACTGACTGTGCCTCTATTCCGTGTCTGGCGAGCATCGCAGCCGTGCCGGCGGTAGCGAGGATGCGGTAACCAAGCTGCGATAGGCGACGCACCGGCAGCAATAGCTGCGGCTTGTCTCTGTCGGCAACCGAAACGAAAACAGTTCCAGAGGTGGGCAGTGCCGAGCCAGAGCCGGCCTGAGCCTTGGCAAAGGCGGTTGGGAAGTCCTTGTCGATTCCCATGACCTCACCAGTTGAGCGCATTTCTGGGCCAAGCAGCGAGTCAACGAATCTGCCGTCTTTAGTAGCAAAGCGCTTGAATGGCAGTACTGCTTCCTTCACAGAGATCGGTGTTCCAGCTGGGTATGAAGATCCATCGGATGCAGGAAGATGCCCGGCGCTAATCAACTCTGAGATCTTCTGCCCCACCATTACTCTTGCAGCGGCCTTTGCAAGGGTGATACCAAGCGCCTTCGACACAAACGGAACTGTGCGGCTCGCCCTTGGGTTGGCTTCTAGGACATACAAGACATCCGAAGCCAGAGCAAACTGAACGTTCAGAAGTCCAACCACATTCAACCCAGCGGCGATTATCTTGGTCGCGGCCACTACTCGGTCAATTTGCGCCTGGCTGAGTGTGATAGGCGGCAAAGTGCAGCTGGAGTCCCCCGAGTGAATCCCGGCTTCCTCAATGTGCTCCATGACGCCGCCTATGTAAAGCCGCTCACCGTCGTAGAGCGCGTCAACGTCAATTTCAATTGCGTCATCAAGGAACCTGTCAACCAACAGCGGGTGCTCTGCGTCAACCAGTGCGTGCCCTGCAATGCGATCAAAATAGCCGTCCAGTGAGCTTTGGTCGTAGACAATTTCCATGCCCCTGCCACCCAGCACGAAACTTGGACGCACCAGTACCGGGAAGCCGATTCTTGCTGCCACGGCAGAGGCCTCAGCTAGGTTGGTGGCCATTCCGTTTGCCGGTGCCAAAAGATGCCCCTGATCCAGAATCTGCTGGAACTTGCCTCGTTCCTCAGCCCGGTCAATGTCGGTTGGGGTGGTGCCGAGAATCGTGATGCCAGCGGCCTCAAGGCCGTTTGCCAGCCCAAGCGCAGTCTGACCTCCGAGTTGCACCATTACGCCAACAAGTTCGCCGGATTGAGACTCAGCATGAATCACTTCCAGCACGTCCTCCAAAGTAAGAGGTTCGAAGTAAAGCCGGTCGGCGGTGTCGTAGTCAGTTGATACCGTCTCTGGGTTGCAGTTGATCATGATTGTCTCGTAGCCGGACTCCTTTAGTGCAAATGTTGCATGCACGCAGCTGTAGTCAAACTCCACACCCTGGCCAATGCGGTTCGGGCCGGAGCCCAAAATAACGACCTTCTTACGATTCGATGGCACCACCTCTGTGAACTGCTCATAGCTGCTGTAGTGGTAGGGGGTCAGAGCTGGAAATTCACCGGCGCAGGTGTCCACGGTCTTGAACACCGGCCTCAGGTTGAGCTGGTGTCTTAGTGTTCGGATTGACTCCTCAGTTACGCCTCGGATCTCGGCGAGCTGACTGTCAGAAAACCCGTGCTGCTTCGCGCGCTTCAGGCTTGCAGCATCGATTTCCTCAAGTCCGCCGAACCAACTGGCGACCTCATTTATAAGAACGATTTGGTCAATGAACCATGGGTCAATCTTGGTCGCGTCGAAGATCTGCTGGGTCGTGGCCCCTGACCAGAGTGCCTGTTGAACCTGGCCGATGCGGCTCTCGGTTGGGGTTTTCATCTGTTCTAGCAGCGTATTCAGGTCGGCTCTTACAGTTGGGAAGCTGAATGAACTCCCTCTTTTCTCCAGTGACCTGAGCGCCTTTTGAAGAGCCTGGGAGAAGGTTCTTCCAATAGCCATCACCTCGCCAACGCTCTTCATGGTGGTGGTGAGCGTCGGGTCAGCAGCCGGGAACTTCTCAAAGGCGAACCTCGGAACCTTCACGACAATGTAGTCAAGGCTCGGCTCAAAAGAAGCCGGCGTGACACCGGTGATGTCGTTTGGAATCTCATCCAATGTGTAACCAATAGCAAGCTTCGCTGCAATCTTTGCGATCGGAAACCCAGTGGCCTTTGATGCCAGGGCGGATGACCTGCTAACGCGCGGATTCATTTCGATGACGATGATTCTGCCGTCGGCAGGGTCTACCGCGAACTGAATGTTGCAACCTCCGGTGTCAACACCGACGTCGCGAATGATCTGAATGGCGATGTCTCGCATGTTCTGATACTCACGGTCCGTAAGGGTAAGAGCAGGGGCAACGGTTATTGAGTCACCGGTGTGAACACCCACGGGATCAAAATTCTCGATGCTGCAAACCACAACCGTGTTGTCGTTTTTGTCGCGCATCAGCTCAAGCTCGTACTCTTTCCACCCCATAATGGACTCTTCGAGGAGGACTTCGGTTGTTGGTGAAGCCTGCAGTCCAGCGCCGGCAATTCGCCGCAGGTCTGCTTCGTTGTAGGCAAAACCTGAACCCAAACCACCCATGGTAAACGACGGCCTAACTACCATCGGGTAGCCAATCTGCCCTGCGATTTCTATAACCTCATCCATGGTGTGAGCAACAGCAGACTTGGCAACTGAGGCACCGGCTCGAAGCACTAGTTCCTTGAATTCAAGTCGATCCTCGCCGGCCTTGATGGCTGCGACGTTTGCACCGATTAGTTCAACTCCATACTTGTCGAGCGATCCACGCTCGTAAAGCGACATTGCGGCGTTCAGAGCGGTTTGACCACCGAGGGTTGGCAGGATGGCATCCGGCTTCTCCTTCTCGATAATCGCTTCAATAACTTCCGGTGTAATCGGCTCGATGTAGGTTGCATCTGCGAAGTCCGGATCAGTCATGATGGTCGCCGGATTGGAATTCACCAGAATCACGCGAATGCCCTCCTCCTGAAGCACCCGGCAAGCCTGAGTGCCCGAGTAGTCAAACTCACAGGCCTGCCCGATCACAATTGGTCCTGACCCAATGACTAGGACAGACTTAATGTCATTTCTCTTTGGCATTACTTGCTCTCCTTGATGGCGTTCAAAAACTTGTCGAATAGGTAGTGACTGTCGTGTGGGCCGGCTGCTGCCTCAGGATGGTACTGCACCGAAAATGCCGGGATGTCCAGGCACTCAAGACCCTCGACCACTTGATCGTTCAGACCCCGGTGTGAGACCACTACTCGACCAAAACCGGCAGGAGAATCAGCACTGTCCTGCTCAAGCTTGACCGCAAATCCGTGGTTGTGAGCTGTGACCTCAACCTTGCCGCTGGTGGTATTCATAACCGGTTGGTTAATGCCTCGATGACCAAAGCTGAGCTTATAAGTTTCGAAACCGAGAGCTCGTCCTAGGAGCTGATTTCCAAAGCAGATTCCGAAGAACGGCTTGCCGGTCTTCAATAGGTCTTGAAGCATCGATACCTGAGCAGCGCTTGCTGATGGGTCCCCAGGGCCATTCGAGAAAAAGAATGCGTCAGGCTGACTGTCCAAAATCCACTGACTGGAGGAGTCAGCGGGGAACAGCTCAACATCTAAGCCCCTAGCATTCAAGTGCTCAATGGTTGACTTCTTGATACCAAGATCAAGGATTGCAACTTTGCCGACCCTTGTTCCCTGGGCAGGAATAGAGACATTCTCGGTTGTAGAGACTTTGGAGCTTAGGCTCTGACCCTTCATCTCTGTCGAGTCCTTTACTGCCTGAATCATCTGCTCGCGAGAAAGCGCGGCCGATCCGGAAAAGATGCCAGAGCGCATCGCGCCTGCGCTTCTGATGTGAAGGGTGATTGCCCTGGTGTCGACGTTACAAATTCCGACGATTGCCTGCGAGGTCAGGTCACTTTCGAGAGTTCGCTCTGCTCTGAAGTTGCTGGCGATCCTTGATGGCTCCTTCAAGACGTAGCCGGAGACCCAAATTCTGCTCGACTCCTCGTCGAGGGCGTTGGTGCCGGTAATCCCCACGTGCGGTGCGGTCTGCATCACGATTTGACCGGCGTAGGAGGGGTCTGTGAGCGTCTCCTGGTAACCAGTCATTCCGGTTGAGAAGACCAACTCGCCGAGCGTTTGACCCTCTGCCCCATAGCTATCGCCCTCAAAGACTGTGCCATCTTCTAGAACTAAATATGCGTTACTCAAGTCAAGCTCCTAGTTTGTTTGTGATCTGATTTGAAATCTGCTGCCTGGTGCTCTGGTCGGGAATTCGAAAGTTCGTAACCAGCTGGGTTTGGCCAAGCTGCCAGATAATGGAGAAAAGTCCGTTTAACTCAACTGCTTTATCAATGGTTGCCGAGGCTTTGTCCAATCCAACAATTTGGACAGTGGGGATAACAAACGATGCCTCACCCTGTCGGTGGACTTCTAGGCCCGCCTCCTTAGAGACAAGCTTCACCTTGCCACGAACCCCAAGACCATGAGCCCAAACTCGCGTTAGCGGGCTTTCGGCAAGCACCGTGCTCACATAAAGGCCGTCATCGAAGACCAGAGAGTCAGCAGGCTCGATGCTTACGGGCGCAGGCAAAAACGTCTCCTGTTTGACTCTTGCTCTTCTGACCCCAACGTAGGCAGTCAGGGCGAATGCTGGAACTATCAATAGCAGGAGTAACCCGATTACTTCTCTGGTCATTTCAGCTCCTGCAGTTTCTGATCTCTCACCGTGAAGATGCCGTTGTAGAGCGTGTGCTGAACTCTGCCCTTGAAAACCATTCCGGCATATGGATTATTGGACGACAGCGACTGGCTGATGGAGCTCGCCGCAAGGTCTTCATGCGGATTGAAAACAGTGATGTTCGCCTTCCTGCCCACGGCTAGTTGGCCGTGATCGCTTAGTCCAGTCAGTGCTGCCGGGCGACTGGAAATCAGCTGTTCGAAAAGTTGCCAGGTTAGCGAGCCGGTGCCAGCTAAAACCTGATGCAGGATGCTCGCTGCCGTTTCTAGTCCAAGCATGCCAAAGGCCGCATGACCCCATTCGGTTTCCTTCTTTTCCGCCGAGTGTGGAGCATGGTCGGTGCCAAGCACATCGATGGTGCCATCGAGAACTCCGGCAATCAGTGCTTTAGTGTCGGCTTCTGTCCTGAGTGGCGGGTTCACCTTGTAAACAGGGTCATAACTGCGCACCAGCTCCTCGGTGAGCAGCAGGTGATGAGGTGTTACCTCAGCTGTGATTGCAATTCCGCGTTGTTTCGCCCACCTGACTACCTCTACCCCGCCAGCAGTTGTCAGGTGACAGATGTGAAGACGGGCGCCGGTCTGTTCGGCAAGCAGCGCGTCGCGGGCAATGATGTCTTCTTCTGCAAGTCGTGGCCAGCCTGTTAGCCCAAGTTCAATTGCAAGCGGCCCGGCGTTCATCTGAGCGCCCTGCGTTCGCTCAGGATCCTGCGCGTGCTGAGCAATGACTCCTCCGAAGACTTTGACCTGGGCCAGCGCTTCCTGCATAAGGGCGGGGTCAGAAACACAAATTCCGTCGTCGCTAAACATCTTCACATTCGCACGCGACTGGTGCATCTGTGAAATCTCCGAGAGTTGTTTGCCAGCAAGACCGTTTGTGACAGAGCCGATCGGTTGCACCTGGCAGTAACCCGCCTCTACCCCGGTGTCTAGCACCGCCTCAACGATCTCTGCGGTATCAGCAACTGGCAGTGTGTTGGCCATCGCACAGACAGCGGTGTAGCCGCCGGCTGCAGCGGCCCTTGAACCGGACAGGACAGTTTCACTTGCCTCAAATCCAGGCTCGCGCAGGTGCGTGTGTGGGTCAACAAAGCCCGGCAGTCCTATGAGGGAATCGCAGTCGATTCCGCTGCCCGAAATCGTTCCCATTTCGACGATGGTGTCGCCCTCGATTCTGATGTCAGATCGGGAGCCGTCGGCCAGTGTGAGATTCTTGAGGATTGTAGGCATGCTAATTTCCTCCGGAAAGGGTTGTTTGTAGTACAGCCATTCTTACAGCTAGTCCATTTGTGACCTGTTGCAACACCGCCGAGCGTGGATCATCGGCTGCCTCAGCCGAAATCTCGAACCCACGATTCATCGGTCCCGGGTGCATGATTACAACCTCTGGCCCAAGGCCTGCAAGTCGGTGTCCACCCAGTGACCAAAATTTGACGTAGGAACTAGCGGAGGGAAACAGATCTTTAGACATCCGCTCTGCCTGGACCCTAAGCATCATTACTACGTTTGGTTTGTCAGCAAGCGCCTGGTCGAAGTTGTGATGGACGGTGACGCCCAATTCAGAAATCTCAATTGGAACCAGTGTCTCTGGTCCCGCAACACTAACCTCAGCCCCCAAGAGCTTGAGCAGGAAGATGTTGCTGCGTGCAACTCTTGAGTGCAAGATGTCACCAACGATTAGGACTTTCAATCCTTTGAAATTTGACCCGAGATCCAAGCGCTGCTGCATGGTTAGCGCGTCGAGGAGAGCTTGCGTTGGGTGCTCATGAGAACCGTCGCCGGCGTTGATTACGCTGCCACGAATCCAGTCGCCGCTTGCCAGTCTCTGGGCAGCACCGGACATTGGGTGACGCATGACAATGGCATCGGCACCAAGCGCCTCAAGAGTCAGGGCAGTATCTTTCAGCGACTCCCCCTTTGAGAGGCTAGAGGTGCTTGCATCAAAATTGATTACGTCAGCACTGAGTCGCTTGGCCGCAATTTCGAAACTGATTCTGGTCCTGGTGGAGTTCTCATAGAAGAGATTCACGACCGTTTTGCCTCGAAGGGTTGGAAGCTTCTTAACTTGTCGTTGATTCACAAGTGCGAGTTCTTGAGAGCTGGCCAACAGTGAGATTGCAGAGTCAATGTTCAGGTCCTTGATCGAAACCAGGTGCTTCATTCAGAAATCACCACCTGATCCACGCCATCGATTTCAACCAGGTTCACTGCTACGTGTTCTGAGATAGCGGTGGGCAGATTCTTTCCAACGAAGTCAGGTCGAATTGGGAGCTCTCGGTGGCCCCTGTCAACCAAGACCGCCAGCTTTACCTGACGGGGTCTTCCAAACTCTGTCAGCGCATCTAGTGCGGCTCGGATCGTCCTGCCTGAGAACAAAACGTCATCCACCAGCACCACAGTTTTGTCATGTACGCCCGAAACGGGAATGCTGGTGTGCCCAAGTTGTCTGGAAGCTGCGTCCTGGTCGTCGCGGTACAAAGTGATGTCCAGAACGCCAATTTCAAAACTGTGGCCGGGCTCAATTTCTTTTAGGATCTTTGAAATCCGCTCCGCCAATGGAGCACCACGGGTGGGTATCCCCACAATAAGAAGGTTTTCAGGCCCCGAATTTGCTTCGAGGATTTCATGAGCTATGCGTTTTAGCGCCCTGAGAATGTCGAGCTCAGATAGGACCGTGCGGTCACTCATTTGTTTCTCCTTCTTCGCCTCGCAGGACGAATTTAAAGGACATTTGTCTAAATCATAACAGCACTAAAGCGCCTGGCTGCCCCTTGCCAGCTTGGCGAGCACTCCATTTACGAATTTTGGTGAGTCATCGGTTGAGTATTCACTGGCTAGCGCAACAGCTTCGGCGATGGCGACCTCATTTGGGACGTCAGGGTTGTAAAGAATTTCCCACGCTCCAAGACGGAGAATAGCCCTGTCGATGCTCGGCATTCGCTCCAGAGCCCAGCCGTCAGCGAGCTGTCTTAGTTCGTTATCGATCAGCAACTTGTTGGCTTCGAAGCCAGTGATCATGGATTCGGCGTAGTCGAAAATCGCCTCTTGATTCTGGCGGTCTGACACGCTGCCTGCGGTTTCCTGCAGCAGAGCTAATGGCTCTCCCCCTCGAATCTCCGAGGCATAAAGCGCGTCAAGTGCACGCTTTCTAGATTTGCTCCTGCTGCTCAACTATTCGCTCACACGTCCCAGGTAGTCACCTGTTCTCGTGTCAACTTTGACCTTGGTGTTGTTCTCAATAAACAGTGGAACTTGAATCTGGTATCCAGTTTCCAGGGTTGCAGGCTTTGAGCCACCGGTGGAGCGATCGCCCTGCAGGCCCGGTTCGGTGTAGGTGATTTCAAGAGTCACTGATGGTGGTAGCTCAACATACAGCGCAGCGCCCTCATGCAGCGCGACTGTCGCGTTCTGGTTCTCCAGCATGAAGTTGGCTACATCGCCAACGACTTCGCTGGGAACTGTTAGCTGGTCGTAGTTGGATGTGTCCATAAACACAAACCCCGAGCCATCGTTGTATAGATACTGCATGTCGCGTCGGTCCACGTTAGCGGTTTCGATCTTCACGCCGGCGTTAAAAGTCTTGTCGACGACCTTGCCGCTAAGCACATTGCGCAGCTTGGTGCGCACGAATGCGGGTCCCTTACCGGGCTTGACGTGCTGGAACTCAATTACGCTCCAAAGCTGGCCTTCTATCTGAAGGACCATTCCGTTTTTTAGGTCGTTTGAGCTTGCCATTTTTCTCCTTTAGGGACTTGCAAATTCTAGTCCCGTGTCAGCTGTTCAAGGGCCAGTAGGTAACTATCCATGCCAAAACCGGCAATCACACCGGTGGCCACCCCCGAAATTACGCTGTTGTGGCGAAACTCTTCCCTGGAGTGCGGGTTCGTGATGTGGACCTCGATTAGCTTCAATCCAGAGCCAGTGTGAGCGGCACAGGCATCCCTGAGTGCGTAGCTGTAATGCGTGAAAGCAGCCGGGTTCAGAACAATGGCGGCTTTTTCGGAAATCGCCCTGTGAATTGAGCCGATTAGCTCATCCTCGCTGTTGGTTTGATGAACTGAAATTTGAGTCTTATTTTGTTCGGCCCAGTGCTCAAGGCGCTGGGTCAGATCACTCAGGGTCATGGCTCCATAGACCTCGGGCTCTCTTGATCCCAGCAGATTCAGGTTCGGTCCATTTAGTACATAGATATCAGGCATGACTACACGCTATTCCACTATCGACTGAAATGCTGTAAATAGCAGCTCTGGCGTGGGAGCGCTCAGAATTGAAGGTTTGCCAATTCTGTCCAAAACTACGAACCTGAGAGCTCCCCCGCGGGCCTTTTTGTCGCGTTGCATGGTGTCCAACAGCTGTGGCCAGCGGTCAGCGCGATATGTGATGGGTAACCCAAGACCCTCAAAAATACTTCGATGTCTAGAAACTTCGGCTTCGGATAGTTTTCCGGAGAGCATCGAAAGCTCCGCCGCGAAAACCATACCTATCGAAATGGCAGCTCCATGGCGCCACTTATATCGCTCGGCGTGCTCGATAGCATGACCAAGGGTATGTCCGTAGTTGAGAAATTCGCGGTCACCAGATTCCTTGAAGTCTCGGGAGGTGACATCAGTCTTTATGCGCACCGACTCTCTGATCAGCCGTTCGAACGCCTCGGATGTTGGGTCGGTGGCGGATTCGTCAGATTCAATAATCTCAAGAATTTCTGGAGCAGCTATGAAGCCATACTTGACGACCTCCGCCATGCCGGCCAGCAGGTCGTTTCTTGGAAGCGAACCAAGCGTATCAAGGTCAATCACGACGCTGTCAGGCAGGTGAAATGCGCCCACCAAATTCTTCCCCTCGGAGGTGTTGATTCCAGTTTTGCCACCAATGGCCGCGTCGACCATTCCCAGCAGCGTGGTTGGGATCAGAACGGATCTGATACCACGGAGCCAGGTTGCGGCCACGAAACCGGCGAGGTCTGTGGTTGATCCACCACCCAATCCAATCACAGCATCGTTTCTGTTGAACTCCCCTTGGCCCATGATTTGCCAACAGAAAGCTGCGACCTCAACCCGTTTGGCATCTTCAGCTGCAGGAACTTCGGCCATGTATGTTTGAATTCCTGCCGACTTCAAATTATCGGCCAAGACGTCAGCCGTTGCAGCTAGCGGCTGCGGATAGACGATAAGAACCTTCTTCGAACCGTGCAGGGTCTCGGGAATCTCATTTAGTAGAGCGCGCCCAATAAGCACCTTAGACATTCTTGCCCGCCTCTCGTTCAAGCTCTTGGAGAATGGTAACAACCGGGCGGTTATCAGTGCGGACCGTTGCGCTGGCGCATTCTTTATAGAGCGGTAACCTCTGGTCGTAGATAACCTGCCAGTTGGCTGGGTCCTGTTTTAGTAGCGGTCGCTTCTCGGTGTTCAGTGACTTCAGGACATACTCCATGGTGGTGTCTAGGAAAATTACCCGCTGGCCCTTTAGTAGCCCTCTATTTGCCTCGGAGAGCACAATTCCACCCCCTGTGGCTATGACACCGCCGGTTTCAAGCGCTTGCTCCAAGGCAGCTGATTCCAGTTGCCTAAAATGAGCCTCGCCCTTGTCGGCGAATATGTCTGGAATCGAGCCGTACTTGCGGCTAATCAGCTTGTCGGTGTCAGTAAAAGCCAGCTTGAGGGTCTTGGCCAGACGCTTACCAAGAGTCGTCTTTCCTGCACCCATTGGACCGATAAGAACAATGGACTTGGACATTAGTCTCTAACGATTCGCGACTTGAGCGTCTCCGGAATACTCTCAAGGTAGGCATCCATGTTTCGCTTGGTCTCTTGAACCGAGTCGCCACCAAACTTTTCCAAAACTGAGTTCGTAATTACCAGAGCAACCATTGCTTCGACAACGATTCCAGACGCCGGCACGGCGCAAACGTCACTTCGTTGATGGTGAGCCGTTGTTGCCTCACCTGAGCCAGTGTCGATGGTTTGGAGCGCCTTCGGCACGGTGCTGATCGGCTTCATGCCGGCTCTGACTCGAACTATCTCGCCGTTGGTCATTCCGCCTTCGATGCCACCTGCTCGGTCGGTAAGCCTCTTTACGCCAGCATCTGAGTTCACGATCTCGTCGTGTGCGACGCTACCGCGACGACGGGTTGTTTCCAGTCCGTCACCAATCTCCACCGACTTCATTGCCTGGATGCCCATCACTGCGGCAGCCAGCTGCGAATCCAGTCGACGGTCGGCGTGTACGTAGCTGCCAAGCCCTGGAGGGCAACCGTAGACCAACGTCTCACAGACGCCGCCAATAGTGTCGCCGGTTGAGTGGCAGTCATCAATCTCAGCAACCATTGCTTGACTGGCTTGCTTGTCGAAGCAGCGAACTGGATTTTCATCTAGTGCTGCAACGTCCTTTGGTCCAGGAAGCTCGGTGGAGCTGTTCAATGCAGTGCCGATGGCAACTGTGTGAGTGACCAGCCTGATACCAAGCTCCTCGAGAAACTTCTGCGCCACAACCCCTAGCGCAACTCTGGTGGCGGTTTCACGGGCGCTAGCTCGCTCAAGTACCGGCCTAGCCTCAGCAAACCCATACTTTTGCATGCCGGTAAAGTCGGCGTGACCAGGGCGTGGTTTTGTCAGTGGTGCAGCTCTTGCGCCAGTTAGCTGGTCTTCGGCTACCGGCGCAGCGCTCATAACAGTCTCCCATTTTGGCCACTCGGTGTTTGCGATGCGGATCGCAACGGGACCACCCTGGCTTAGACCAAAGCGCACACCAGCCGAAATGCTAATTAGGTCTTGCTCGAATTTCATGCGAGCGCCACGACCATAACCCAACCGGCGACGAGCAAGGGCCGATTGCAGATCAGCCTCCAGGATTTCTACGCCTGCTGGCAGACCCTCGATGACACCTATTAGTTCTGGGCCGTGTGACTCTCCGGCAGTAATCCAACGCAACATGGCTCTATTTTGTCATGCCCAGGGTCGCCCGGATGGTTTCTACCAATTTTGCTTCGTCTGGAAGGGGCGTTTCTAGGCCCTCACCATTGAAAATTCGTTGCTGGCCAACCGCCTGCCAGATCAGCATGTCCAAGCCTGAGATTGAGTCCCTGTAATGCTCAACCCAAGGTTTGTTGCTGTAGGCGACATCCAACAAGGTGCCTGAAAAGCTTGGCTGTTCCACCAGAATCTCACTCAGGGCACCGGTCGGCAATGTGCTTATCACCAGATCGCAGGAGAGCACTTCCTGAAGGCTAGCCAGTTCCGCCTCGAAGTTTTCTGCCAAGGGCACAGCAGCCTCACTGCGCCGGCCCCAAAGCTTTAGCGGAGACTTTCTGAATGCCATTACGGCACTTCTAGCCGTCGCTCCGGTGCCGAGCACCCCCACAGATTTAGGTTGCAGCTGTGCAGCTGCCTGCTGGAGTCCGAAGATGTCGGTATTCTCTGCACACCAAATGCCCTGGAACCAATAAAGAGTGTTAGCCGCAGCTGCCTCCAGGGCCAAATCAGAAACCTTGGTGGCAACAGTTAGGGCCTGAACCTTCAGTGGCATGGTCAAACTAAGGCCTAGAAATTCATCATGAGACTTTATGAATTTTTGAAGATCAGTGACTTCCAGTTTTAGGTACTCATTATCAAGTCCTAGGTGATCGAGAATCGCCCGGTGAATCACCGGTGACATGCTGTGCGCTATTGGCGACCCCAGCACCGCATACTTGTCAGCAGACATCATTTGGATTATCCCTGCACCATTGTCGATAAATGTCGGCAGCCTTTTCATGTTCGGCTAGAGTCTCCGAGAAGATCGTCTCCCCAGTGTTCAGGTTGATGGCCACGAAGTAAAGCCAATCGCCAGTTGCGGGTCTTAGTGCCGCCTCAATGGTTAGTGCTCCTGGATTAGTGATGGGGCCTAATGGCAGACCGGGATTTGAAAATGTGTTGAACGGATTCGCAGTGTCCCTAAGGCCTTCTTGGAAAGAGTCAAGGTTGCCTTCGTATCGGTATTTGACGGTCTGGTCAGATTGCAGCGGCATTCCGAGATCCAGACGATTCAGGAACACTCGAGAGATTTTGTAGAAGTCCTCAGTCAGGCGCCCCTCGGATTGAATAATCGAAGCAAGAGTCACAATCTCAAGGGAGTCTTTCAGTGGGATCTCGTAACCTGCGAGCTCCTGCTCCATTCGATCGACCATTGCGGTGACCACTTGGTCTGCAGTGACTCCAGGGTCAAACGAGTAGGTCGCCGGGAACAGATACCCTTCGACGCTAGGAGCATCGTCCGGAAGTCTTTCCAGCTGTGTTTCTATTGCCGCTTGAATAGCGGCGATTGAGACATCTAGGTCCTCGGCCAGCCTTGGAATTGTCTGGGCAACAGTCAATCCCTCGGGGATAGTTGTTCTCACGAGTATCCTGTTCTCACCGGTCATCAACAGTGTTAGTGCCGAGCTGCCAGAAAGCTTGGTAGGGAATTCGTAGCTCCCCGGAAAGATCACCAGATCCACGTTCAGCATGTCGCGGTAGATCGCATCAAAGCTCTTGATGATGTCGGCCTCAACCATTTTTCTGGCCACATCTTCGCCGTTGTCGCCAGTCTCGATGACCAAAATCGTCGAGGGACCAGGCTCTCCCTCATAGTCCTCAATCTGAAACCTGCTTAGGAAATCCTGAACGCTAGAACCTGCAATCGACAGACCGCCCGCAATCAGACCGACAACCACCGCTAGCGAAATCAATCCGGCAAGCCATGACTTAGAGGAGCGCTTGGTTACTGGCGTCGCTTCAAGGTCTTCAATCATGAACTTCCTCCAAGGATTTGCCTGCAAGCTGACCCGAGATCTCCGAACTCAGTGCGAAGTCCAAGATTACAGCTGCAGCACTAGCGTCAATGATTCCCTTTTGTTGCTTTGAATTCTTGCCCGCTTGTCTAAGGTTTCCGGCCGCTTGTCGACTAGTGAGTCGTTCATCAATCAGACGCACTTCAAGACCCAAGGCCTGCAGCTGGCTCGCGAAGTCAATCGCCATTTGGGTGCTTGCGGTCTTCGATCCAGAAAGCGAGATCGGCAATCCAACATAGCAACAGACAGCGCTTGATTGCTCGTAGAGGGTGCTGATCGCAGTTATCGCGGCTGCGTCGTTTGGAACGGTTGAGTGTGGGATTGCGAGTGTGTCGACAGACAGAGCGACACCAATTCTTGCAAGACCAATGTCAAGGCCCAGCTTCTTCATTAGATCGAAGCTACCGCTGCGCTCAGTGCCTGGGCAAGCTTCTCGCTGTCCGAGCCACCACCCTGGGCCATGTCTGGCTTTCCGCCGCCGCCACCACCCAAGATCTTTGAGGCAACAGAAACAAGCTGTCCCGCCTTGGCTCCAGCCGCAACAGCATCCTTACCTGCCACAGCAACCACTATCGCAGAACCACTGGCCTTACTGCCAAGGATTACCACGGAGTTCTCTCCGAGTTCTGATCTGAGCGCCATGGCAAGGCTACGCAACATGTCTGAAGACTCGATTGAAACCTCGAGACTAAGTAGGTTGTAGCTGCCAGCAGGCTTAGCTTGCTTAGCAAGCTCTGGAACCTTTGAGAGTACTTGTCCAGCCTCTAGCTCCTGCAGTTTCTTTTCAGCGGCCTTCAGGTCGGCTAGTGCTTGAGTGACTTTGGATTCTAACTCCTCTGGAGAAGACTTCAGTTCCGCCGATAGCCGCTTCACGATATCGCGGTCGGCATGCAGGGCACTTAGACCCGGCTGGCCAACCAGAGCTTCGATTCTTCTTGAACCGGAACCAACCGATGATTCGGTAGTGACGCTTACCAATCCAATTTGGGAAGAGCGAGAAACGTGAGTTCCACCACAGAGCTCTCTAGACCATGGTCCGCCGACCTGAACGACGCGCACTTGCTCGTCGTAGGTTTCACCGAATAGCGCAATAGCGCCAAAGTCCTTGGCTTCACCCACGGTCATAAATTGAGCGCTCACAGCCAAATCTGCTGAGATTGCCAAGTTCGACACTTCTTCAATCTCGCTTTTTGTCGCTTCACTAAGTGCTTGACTCCAGGAGAAGTCCAGCCGCATGTAACCCGGTCTATTAAACGACCCTGACTGAAGCGCCTGTGGTCCAAGGACTTGCCTGATGGCAGCATGAACCACGTGAGTTGCGCTGTGAGCCTGGCAGGCGCCAAGTCGCCAAGTGGCATCAACGATCGTGTTCGCAGATTCGCCAACCGTCACTTGCCCTGAAGTCACACGAACCTTATGAGCAAATAGCCCTTTAACTGGCTTCTGGACATCGAGGACCTCAAGAACGAAACCAGCCCCAATGATCTTGCCGGCATCAGCGGCCTGACCGCCCGATTCTCCGTAGAGACTAGTTCGGTTCAGGAAGACTTCGCCGATATCACCTGCTGTTAAGGCAGGAGTGACCTGCCCGTCTCTAACAAGCCCGATGATTTCAGCCTCAGCCTCCAGCTGCTCATAGCCAACAAACTCAGTCGCACCAACAGATCGCACTTCGCTGTAAACCTGTAGCGATCCGCCGCCGAGTTTTTTGTCTTTGGCGTCCTGCTTCGCACGATCCTTTTGATCTTGCATTAGCTGATTGAACCCATCACGGTTCACGGTCAGCCCGTGCTCTTCGGCGATTTCAACTGTCAGGTCGATTGGGAAGCCATAGGTGTCGTGTAGCAGGAAGGCCACTTCGCCTGGCAGGATTCCGTTAGCTTTTGAAATTGCTTGCTCCAGCGCAACGGTACCCGTCTCAAGGGTTCTTGCAAAGCCCGCCTCCTCGGCAAGCGCAATACGCAAGATTCTGGAGAAGTTCTCCTCAAGTTCTGGGTATGCCTCGACCATTGCATCTTTGCTAGCCGTGAAAAGGGCCTCGAAGCTAGGTTTGGTGACCCCAAGAAGACGTAGCGCGCGAACCGAACGGCGCAACAGCCTTCTGAGTACGTAGCCGCGACCTTCGTTGGCCGGGGTAACGCCATCGGAGATGAGCATCAGCGAAGACCTAATATGGTCCGCTATCACGCGCATCCGAACGTCGTCTACTTCCAACGCTCCGTAGGATTTCCCGCTTAGTTCACTGGCTAGATCAATCAGTGGTCGAATTTGATCTATCTCATAAATATTTTCGACATCTTGGAGAATGAAAGCTACTCGCTCAAGACCCATTCCAGTGTCGATGTTTTGCTTTGGTAGATCCCCGATGATTTCGAAGTGGTCTTTGGTTCCGCCATCTGCACGCTCATACTGCATGAAGACCAGGTTCCAGATCTCTATGTAGCGATCCTCATCAACCTCTGGCCCACCTTCCAGGCCGTATTCAGGTCCGCGGTCATAGTAGATCTCTGAACATGGCCCAGCCGGACCGCGCTGCCCGGTTGACCAATAGTTGTCGGCCATTCCGCGCTTTTGGATCCGCTCTTTCGGGATGCTGGTTTGCGTAAGCCAATATTCAATCGACTCATCATCGTCCTGGTAAACAGTCGCCCAAAGCCTTTCTGGGTCAAGGCCATATCCGCCGTCCTCCAGCGATGAGGTCAATAGCTCCCAGGCATAGGCAATCGCTTCTTTTTTAAAGTAGTCGCCGAAGCTGAAGTTTCCATTCATCTGGAAGAAGGTGCCGTGACGGGTGGTCTTCCCAACCTCGTCGATATCCAAGGTTCTCACGCACTTCTGCACCGAGGTTGCTCGCTGGTAGGGAGCCGGCAGAACGCCCGTCATAAAAGGAATGAACGGGACCATTCCGGCCACCACGAACATTAGCGTAGGGTCTTGGCTAATTAGGGGGGCGCTTGGTACAACCGCGTGATCTTTTCCCTCAAAGAAGGAAAGCCACCGCCGCTTGATTTCGGCAGTCTTCATCGCTACTTCTTAGGCTTGTTGGCTTTGGCAATCTCAGCTTGACGCTCTTGATAGCCGTCAGCGATTGAGTTTGAAAAGTCTTTGGCAGCCAAACGAATTTCATCCACTGCCTCTTGAGCACGTGGGTTATCGCGAATCTGAACCAGGGCAAGTGCGCCAAGGCCAATCCCCGCTACAAACCAACCAAATTTGGACATAATTACCTCCGCTTGCCGAACACTCTTAGCGCGCCTTGCAAAATGCCGGCGACCTTTGTAAGTGGTGCTCCTACTGATGCCGTAAACACGGCAACCATGGAGCTGATGTTTGTAGTGACTTGCTCGACATCTTCTGTGATCTTGTCCACTCGCTTCAGCTGCTTATTAGCCTCAGCCAGTGTGATTTTTGCTTCACTTAAAATAGGTTCGAATTCATTGTTGAAGGTTCGAACAGTCGATGCGCTCTCGTCGAGCAGTTTGCCAAGCTTCACCAATGGCACACCTAGCAGAATGACAAACAGGGCGACGCTGGCAGCAAGAATGATGCCAACAATCTCCCCGCTTGTCATTATCAAACTACCTAGCTGCGTAGTACTCAACCACTAGCTGAACTTCACAGGTCACTGGAACCTCGTCGCGCTTAGGGCGACGAACAAGTGTTACCTGCAGTTTGTCTAGATCAGCTGAAAGATACTCAGGGGTCTTAGCCAGTACGTCAGAGTTTCCGCCAGCAGCCGCAACCTGGAAAGGCTCGGTGCGCTCGGACTTCTCGTGAACGTGAATCATCTGACCAGGCTTCACACGGAATGAAGGGCGGTCGACTCGCTCTCCGTCAACAAGAATGTGACGGTGAACAACCATCTGACGTGCCTGTGCAATCGTGCGAGCGATGCCAGAGCGGAGCACTAGGGCGTCAAGACGCATCTCCAGCAACTCAACTAGGTTCTCACCTGTTAGACCACTGGTGCGCTTTGCCTCCTGGAAGGTCTTACGAAGCTGAGCTTCGCGAATTCCATACTGAGCGCGAAGCCGCTGCTTCTCACGCAGACGAACTGCGTAGTCGGAGTCGCTCTTGCGCTTGGTGCGGCCGTGCTGACCCGGTCCGTAGGGTCGTTTTTCCATATACTTCGCAGCTTTAGGTGTCAATGCGATACCAAGAGCACGTGATAGACGTGTCTTACTGCGGGTTCTAGTTGTCTTAGACAAAAAGGTACCTTTCAAACTTTCAAATTGGATTTTTACATGCTCCGGATTCCAGCCGCAGAATCCAGATAACCCAGAAATACTACCAGAGCAAGGCCGACAGTGTCACTACCTGAACAGTATTTTGTTAATCAGCTCCAGCCGTTTGGCCAGTTCCGCCTCCTGGCCGTGGTTTGTGGGCGTGAAGTATTTTGCATTTCCTGGCCAATACTCCTGGGTAATCACGCCAATGTCACTGTCATGTGGATATTTGTAACCGACGGCTCCGGTAGAGCGCAGGTGTGCAGGGATCGCCGGCACTTCACCCGCTTCTACATCCGAGATGGCTTTGTTTATAGCTAGGTATGCTGAATTTGATTTCGGTGCTAGCGCTAAGTAGATGGTTGCCTCAGCAAGCGGGATGCGCCCCTCAGGCATTCCGATGTGTTCAACGGTTCTAGCGGCGGCCTCAGCCAGCACTAGCGCCTGCGGATCGGCAAGCCCAATGTCTTCAGCCGCAAGAATTAGCAGGCGCCTTGCGATGAACCTTGGATCCTCTCCACCGACGATCATTCGCGCTAGATAATGAAGGGCGCTGTTGACATCGGAACCGCGAACAGACTTGATAAATGCGCTAATCGTGTCGTAGTGATTATCTCCGGCCTGGTCGTAGGCAATCGTTGCCTTTGCGGCGTTCTCAGCGTCTTCCAGGGTTACCAGGGACAAGCCAGCGGCAGATGTTTCCATCAAAGTCAGTGCTCGTCTGGCATCCCCCATGGCGATCTTGGCTAGGTATTCGAGTGCCTCCGGTTCAAACTCCACCCCGGGCAGGCCGTCATCGGATGACATTGCGCGTTGCATGATATCTATCAAGGAGTCGGCACTGAGCGGTTCGAGCTTTATGACCAGCGACCTTGAAATAAGCGGCGTGACCACACTGAAAGAAGGATTCTCGGTTGTGGCGGCAATAAGTGTTAGCAGCCCCGATTCGACAGCACCTAGAAGCGAATCCTGCTGAGTTTTGGTGAAGCGATGAATTTCATCCAGAAAAAGGATCGTTTGCCTGCCATAGATCTCTCTGAGCTCCTTGGCTTTGGC
>Ga0213869_10000653_pt1 | contig 27300 bp, 28 predicted proteins | sample PICome_10_FD_160083 | JGI IMG/M metagenome (GOLD analysis project Ga0213869, IMG submission 160083) | Coastal seawater microbial communities near Pivers Island, North Carolina, United States - PICO132 | ecosystem: Environmental > Aquatic > Marine > Coastal | place: USA: North Carolina...
AATTTAGAACCAGGTGAACTGATTGGGAACTTAGGTGATACTCATTTATATAAAAATCATATTGAACAAGCAGAAGAACAAAGATTACGAAGTTCTTTTACATTACCAACAATAAAATTATCTAACGTAGATATTTTAAATGGTGAATGGGATTATGAAATAGAAGGATATAATTATCACCCAACAATTAAAGCACCATTAAGTAATTAAACATGGAAAAACAAGAAATAGTAAAAAAAATCGTAGAACTAAAACTTCAGAAACCACAAACACAAAAAATTAAATTGGAAATTCAGAAGTTACAACAAAAACTAAACAATGATTAGAACAGCAGAATGTGTATCTCCGATGCACCCCGATAAGATGTGTGACAGAATATCAGATACTCTTTTAGATTTACATTTACAACAAGACTCAAACTCACGAGTAGCAATTGAAACTTGTGGTGGTATGGGAGAAGTTTATATTACAGGAGAAGTAACTTCGAATGCAGTAGTAACAAAAGAAAATATTATAAAGGTAGTGCATGATGTAACTACTGATGATACAATTAATGTTATCATTAACATTAACCAACAATCACCAGAGATTGCAAATGGAGTAGATACTGGTGGAGCAGGAGACCAAGGTATTATGATTGGTTATGCTTGTAGAGATAATAAACAATTTTTACCACAAGAATATTTCTTATCAAGAGAACTTAATAAGCACGTATTTAGTAAATATCCTTACGATGGTAAAACTCAAGTTACTATGAATGGTAACTCACTTAGAGTTGTATGTTCATTTCAGAACGCACCAGCAAAAGAATTACAACAATTAGTAATGGAATATTTTGAAGATTATTCTGATTACTTTATTGAATCATTACATTGTAATCCTGCAGGTGATTGGAACATTGGTGGGTTTACTGCTGATGCTGGATTAACTGGTAGAAAACTTGCAGTAGATAATTACGGACCGAGAGTTCCACTTGGAGGTGGAGCATTTAGTGGTAAAGATTCTACTAAGGTTGATAGAAGTGCAGCTTATATGGGAAGAAGAATCGCGGTAGATATCTTAGAAGAAAGACCAGAGGTACAAGAGGTAATGGTTCAACTTGCTTATGCAATTGGATATGACCAACCACTTCAAGCAACTGCTATCGTTGATGGAGAACATGAATTTATTAAAGGATATGATTTATCACCTAAAGGAATAATTGATTTCTTAGAACTCAGAAAACCAATATTTGGTGATTCAGCAGCGTTTGGACATATGGGTGCAGGATTTAAATGGAAATAAATTTGGTTATGTTAAATAAATTTCGTATCTTTGTATAAGATAATATGAAAAAAGGAATAATATTTAGTGGATGTTCATTTACTTGGGGACAAGGTCTATGGATGTATTACGACAAAGATATTAAAATACCAATGTCAATTCAATATACAGGTGGTATGGATGATAGAGATGTGGAGTGGAAATCTACAAGAGTTCCTGAAGAAGCATATGAACTACATAAAACATTAGGATGGCCAACTAAAGTTGCAGAATATTTAAATGGAACTCCTATTATAAAAAGATATAATGGAGGAAATGATGAAGAAAGTATTAGATTTATAAATGAGGTTTTTGGTAATAACGATGTTTCAGTAAATAAACATAGTATGGTAAAGAAAAACTATGATATAGAAAATGTTGATTATATCTTTTTTCAAACAACTCAGCCATATAGATGTGATTTTGAATTTAAATATAACAACAAAGATTATAAAATGTGGTCAACACCAAACTTACAGAATTTTGAAAGAGTATCTGAAATGGTATTTGTTAAAGGACAGGGTATTCAAGAAAGACAACATTCTAAAAAAATAGGAGAAAGAATATTCATTGATTGGTTAATTGATAACAACCATACCTTTGATGATTTTGAAAAGATACATACAGAACAAGTAATGGATAGAGTTGAATCTGTTTTAAAAAAATACTCAGAGATGGGTAAAAAAGTTTATTTACTAAATTGGACTAGGGATTATTGGAAGGCAATAAAAGATAGACCTTTTTTAAAAAATATTCATATTCCTTTTAACTATAAAGGATTTACTTACAATTCTATTGATGAATTACAAATGCATTATACAAATACAGACTCACATTGTAGGGGAACTCAGTATTGTGATGAGTGTTTTGGTATCAAGATGATGATTGATAATGATAAGGATGTTATACCATTTAATAGACCAACACATAGAGATGAGCATCCATCAAAACTATGTCATGAGATAATAGCTGAAAATATAATTAACAAACTTAAAGATGAATAAAAAGTACAAAGTAATATTAATAAGCGGAGGTTTTGACCCCGTCCACAAAGGTCATATAGAATGTATCCAAAACGCTAAGAAGTTAGCAGATGAAGTTTGGATTGGACTTAACAACGATAGTTGGTTAAGGAGAAAAAAAGGCAAATCGTTTATGAAAGAAGGAGAACGAAAGTTTATAATGGAATCATTAAGAGATGTGGATTATGTTTATGTAATGAATCCACTCATACATGGAGATGATACAGCAATTGATTTCATTGACCATGCAAAACATAAATGGCATACTACATATAGTGATGATATAGAAGGTAAAATGGCCTTTGGTAATGGTGGTGATAGAACTGAAACAACAACACCAGAGAATGATGTATGTAACACATATGGAATAGATTCAGTATGGGGATTGGGTGATAAAATACAATCATCATCTTGGTTATTAGAAAAATATTTAAACATAGCAGAATAATGAATATAGAAAAATTAGTAAAACAATATCCAAACGATATGGAATTGGGAAAAGCAGTACGAGATATATACAGAAAAAATCAAGAGTACTTTGAAAAACATAAAGATATTAAAATTTTCGAATCACCAGATAAAGGAATAACAGTTTATGAAAGACCTTTTGGTGGAGATTATACAACTAAAAAATTAGTAACAAAACAATTAAATTTATTCGATGAAACTAATTAAAGACCCAAGTAAATTAAAATCGGTTTTAGAATACACACCGATGACACAGGAGCAAATAGATGATATTTCAAAAAAATTAACAACTGAATTAACTAAACATGGTGGGTTGGGATTATCTGCAAATCAAATAGGTTTGACAGATAGAGTTTGTTTAATAAACGTAAAAGAACCATTACTATTAGTTAATCCAAAAGTTGTAGAAGTATCTAAAGAAACAGTTGTTTATGTAGAACAATGTTTATCGTTAGATAAGACAATGAAAAAACCAGTTAAAACTTTAAGACATAAAACATTTACAGTAGAGTGTGATAACTTAGGAACCGTTATATTTTCACCTGATATTGAAGAAGGAAAAGAATGGAAGGATTCTAATGAATTCTTTTCAGATGAAGGATTATTAGAGTGTGTTTGTGCTCAACATGAGATAGACCATCTTAATGGAATTCTTATAACAGATTCTTCGAGAAGATTTACCACTACAATTAAATCTGAAAAAAAATACGGTAGAAACGAAAGAGTGATGGTAAAATTATCGGATGGTTCTACTCAATTTATGAAATACAAGAAAGCAGAACCTTTGTTATCAGTAGGTGCTGAAATCTTATAATTAAACGAAAACATGGGAAAACTTATATTTAGCTATACAGACAAAGACTTTATTGAGAATAATAGAGAAGCAAGTAAAGTAGAACTTGATGTACCAGATGATATGGACATTAATGAATACAAGGTTGTTTGTATTAGAATGGCCTCTGCAATGGGGTATGGTAATAATAGTATCAAAAAATCATTTGGTGATTTGGTTTATGGAAGTGAAAATAAAAACGAATTAAAGGAACTATTAAATGAGCTTAACATTACAAAAACTACAAATAAAAAAACTTAACGATAGATTGTTAACTCAAAATGTTGTTATGCAAACTATTATAGATATTATAATAGATAGTGGAATACTAACCGAAGATGAACTAGAATCTAGGTTAGAAAAAAACATCGAAAGTACTCAAAGTATTCTTGATGGTTTTGAAGAAACCTCTTCAACTGAAGAAGAAGTTATGCGTGGGATGTATTATGGCCCACAAGGAGAAGCCTAAAAATTTATTACTTTTTGCTTGGATATATGGAATTTTTTTCGTATATTAGTGGAATAATATGTTTAATTAAAGGGGAGACCTTATGAAAAGACAAATAATATTTACGTTAGTAGTTTCACTACTATCGTTTGGAATGATTGATTCCGCAGTAACAAAAGATAAATCAGACAACATAGAAACTATGTTAGTTGATTTAGAAAAAGAAAGAGAATTAGAACTCTTAAAAATCGAACAAGAAAGAATTAGAATAGAACAATATCATGAAGAAGAGTTACAAAACTTTTTAAATGCTATTGGACATCGAGAATCAACAAATAGATATGATGTTGTAAATCGATGGGGATACATGGGTAAGTATCAATTTGGAAGAAGTACTTTAAAAGGATTGGGATTCAAAGTAACTAAACACGAATTTCTAAATAACCCACAACTACAAGAAGAAGCAATGATGGCTTTATTACTACACAACAAAGAAAAATTACAAAAGTATATTGATGTATTCGATGGACAAACTGTTAATGGAATGTTAATAACAGAAAGTGGTATATTGGCAGCAGCACATCTTGGAGGACAGGGTTCTGTAAAACGATACTTTAAAAATGGAAAAGTTTTTAGAGATGGTAATGGAACAAAAATCACTTCTTATATGAATAAGTTTAGTGGTTATGATATTAAATTAAAACCAAATTCATGATAGAATTATTAACTACCTATAATATTATTATGGGAATTTCAGTAGTCATAAATATTGTACTACTAATAGGAGTTCGAAACCTATTAAAACAAAACGAACAACTAGAAGATAGATTAGTTAAGACTACTAATGATACTATACAATCTGTTGGAACTGCTCTCGATAAAATGAGAGAACTTGATAATAAAGAGGTATTCGAAAAAGATGATGAAGTGGGAGTAACCTTCTTAGAATTAAAAAAAATTGTTGAAACCTTAAATAGAGAATTGTAATATGCCAAGACCTAGAAGAAAAAAATCCAAGATATATTTTGGAACACCTGCTCAAGAAGCTATAGTAGAATATAATAACTCAACTGACCCTAACGAAAGGTCTAAGATATATGAAGAAAGAATCAAATACCCATTCGAAAAACTTGCAGAAAATGTTCTTAATACATTCAAGTTTACTTATTTCGATGTACCAAAAAAAGATGTCCAAACAGAAGTAGTTTCTACAATGGTAGAAAAAATACATATGTTCCAAGAGGGAAAGGGAAGAGCATTTTCTTATTTTACTATTATTGCAAAGAACCATTTGATTTTAAAAAATAATGGTAACTATAAAAGATGGAAACAAAACAATCTTCTTTCACAGATGCCTGAAACTTGGAATCCTGAAAATGATTTTACTGAAACTGAGGAAAATAATGAATTCAAAGAATTCAAACAAATGATGTTAAAATATTGGGATAATAATTTAAATTCAGTATTTACAAAGAAAAGAGATTTACAAATAGCTGATGCAATATTAGAATTATTTCGTAGAAGTGAACATATAGAAAACTTTAACAAAAAACATTTATATTTACTTATTAGAGAAATGACAGATTGTAAAACTCATTATATCACTAAGGTTGTAAATGTAATGAAAAAACATCAGAAAAAAATGTTAAATGATTATTTACATCATGGAGAATTAATTGTTGATAAGAAAGAAACATTTTGGGAAGATGATAGATATATAGATACTGATTACTTGTAGGAATGGAAATAAAATATGTTATAGGAATAAGTTGTGGATATCACGATTCGGCGGCTTCTTTAATTAAAAATGGTAAGGTTATAGCTGCTTGTGAAGAAGAAAGATTCACAGGTATAAAACATGATTCATCATTTCCACATAATACTTTAAATTGGTTTTTTGATAAATTTAATATTTCCAAAGAAGATATATCTGAAATATGTTTTTATGAAAACCCAATAACAAAATTAGACAGAATTACAGAATCTACAAAAAGAGGTGGTATTTGGAAATATTTTAATAGAAAAAAAATAATAAACAGAAATACCGAATCTTATAATTTATTAAATAAAAATATAGATAAATATAAAGGTAAGAATACCAAAGTTATTTTTGGTAACCACCATGATTCACATTTATCATATACCTACTACACTTCTCCATTTAAAACATCAGCAATACTATCAGTAGATGGTGTTGGTGAATGGAAAACAACTTCTTTATCTTATGGAGATAAAAATAAAATAAAAGAATTACAAAGTATAGATTTCCCACATTCATTGGGAATGTTTTATTCTTCATTTACTGCTTTCCTAGGATTCAAACCAAACGAGGGTGAGTATAAAGTCATGGGATTGGCTCCATATGGTAATCCTGAAAAATATAATTTAAAATTTGAAGATATAATTTATTCTACTAAAGATGGTGGATATGAATTAAATATGGATTATTTTGAATACGATTGGTCTGATGACCATATGTTTAATTCAAAACTATCAGAACACTTGGGTATATCAAATAGATTACCAGAAGAAGAACTAACACAAGATTATAAAGATTTAGCTGCATCGGTACAATTTCAATATGAAAAGTATTTCTTTAAATTATTAAACAGATTATACAGAATAACAGAAACACCTAACTTATGTTTAAGTGGGGGTTGTGCTTATAATGGAACTGCAAATGGTAAGATAAAAGAAAAAACAAAGTTTCAAAATATTTGGATACCACCAGCTCCATCAGATGCTGGTTCTTCGATTGGTGTGGCTCTTGAAAGTTTTTACAAAGGTATTGATATTGATAGACATGATAATACTAATCCATATTTAGGTCCTGATTATAGTAAACAAGATATGTTAAAAGCACTTAATGATTATCATTTAGATGTTTACTATGAATGGAAACCGAGTGATTTATTAATACCCTATACTGCTGAGCTTATATCTGAGAATAATATTATAGGATGGTTTCAAGGAAGAATGGAATTTGGTGCAAGAGCATTGGGAAGTCGATGTATATTTGCAAATCCATGTGACCCTCAAATGAAATCTCGATTAAATAAAGTAATCAAAAAAAGAGAAGGATTCAGACCATTTGCTCCTATATGTAAAAGAGAAGCATTAACTACTTACTTTGAATATGATTCTGATATACCATATATGAATCAAGTAGTAAAAGTAGTTGATAGATTTATAAATAAATTACCATCTATAACTCATATAGATAAATCCTCAAGAGTTCAAACTCTAACAAACACAAGAGCTAGATATGTTTATCAACTACTTGGTGAACTAGAAAAACTAAATGGATTTCCAATTGTTATTAATACTTCATTCAATTTAAAAGACCAAACAATGGTTCTTACACCAGAAGATGCAATAAAAACATTTTTAAATTGTGAGATGGATGTATTGATACTTGGTTCTTATGTAGTTCGTAAAAAGATACTTTAACCAAAAACTCTCTATTTATTAATAAGAACTCTGGTCGTATAATAAAGTGGCTAGGATAAAAACCCAACGAATTTTAGTTGGGTTTTTTTGTACATAAATATATAAACCCCAAATACACTTCGTTAATTAGGTATAGAATATATATTCTAATTTTTTTGTTTATATATATCATAGTTATTGAGTGGATATCCCTTAGTTTTGCAAGATGGAAAAGTTATTTACATTTAATTAAAACAAAAGGAGAACAATATGGAATTTTTGAAAAAAATAGGCTCATGGGCCGAAGAATTGACAAAGATTGGTATCAGTTTCATCGCCTTTGGAGTAGTACTTGAAGTACTCTTCTCAGGTGCAAACATCCCTTTCTGGCCAGAAGTATCAGTAGTTGGTAACATTATGGACATATTAGGAAGTTTAAGTGCTGAGGGTCTGTTAGGACTTGTAGGGGCTTTTGTACTGTACCACATTATTAAGAAGTAAGGGTTAGAAGTAATTCTAACAACGCGTTAAAGATTAAACCCCACACTAAAAGTGGGGTTTTTTCGTTTACTATATTTATATACAACTAATATGGTATAATCATGAGTATAGATTTTGAATTATTTCCTGGCAAGAACCTTAGTGGGTTGTTTAAAGATATCTATGAGAATCAAGTAAACAAGAAACAAAGAATCTCTGAACTAATCGCTGAAATGAAAAAGGTAATTAGACATGCTGGGGATATGGCAGTAATTGGGCCAATCATAAAAGATTTAGTAGATACATCAGTTAAGAACGATGATTCACTAATCAAGATGGCAGCAATTGCACAAAGAATTATTGGAGCACAACATAAAGCAGAAGGAGATACGGGTTTTCTTTCTGATGATGAAAAAGAACAATTACTAAAACAATTAGATGAAACTATTTCACAAGTAGCAGATGAACAAGATGTAAAAGTTGATGAACTCACTAATGAAGTAGAAGAACTTAAACAAAAGGTAAAACTTAATGAGCCAGAGAATATCTAAACAAACACTTGCATCTTCTGCAAACTATTCTAAGGGAGTTAGTTCAATAGATACCGCTGTTGTAGTTGGTGTGATATTAGATGAAACTCACCCAAGACTAAGAGATACAGTAGAAGATAGACATAGTGAAGTTTTTAGTGGTGATAAGAATTTATTCAATGTTGGATGTGTTGTTGCAAGACGTTTAAGTGATAAAGTAACGGCTGAAGAAAAACTACCAATTTATTATCCACAAAATTCAACCAACTTAGATTTACCTATTATTGGTGAAACAATAGAAATTGTAGGTAGATATTATAAAAGAATACCTGTTAAATTTTTAAACCAAGGTAGTGCATCTAAAAATGCAGGAAAAAAACAGTTTGCTGGTTACGATGAAAGTAGTGGTAATAAAGCTTCTTCATATTCAAATGTATCACAAACAGGTACTGCTCAATCAACTCAAGTTAATTCTGGTGGTGGGGAGTATGGTGAATATTTTGAAATTAATAATGTAAATAGATTAAAACTATACGAGGGAGATAATTTATTCCAATCTCGTTTTGGCCAATCAATTCGTTTTAGTGGATATAATAATTCAGATAATGTTTTATCTCCAACTATTATAATTAGAAACGTACAAGATTCTAAATCTTTGAATGATTTAAAGATAGGAGATATCACAGAAGAAAATGTTGTAGGTGATGGTTCAACAATTGCAATAACAAGTGGAGAATATTTATCAGATTTTGTACCTGGAACATCAGACACTCCATTGGAAACAACTGCTGAAGTATTTGATGATTATCCAAGTGAACTTAAAGGAGACCAAGTATTAATTAATAGTGGTAGAATCATACTATCATCCAAAGAATCTGAAATGATTTTCTTTTCTAAAGGTAATTATGGATTCATTTCCGATGGTAAATTTAGTATTGATAATGGTAACGATGGAGCATCTATGAATTTTAACGGAGATGTTAGAATTACTACCAATGATAACAATACTTTTATTCTTGGTGGAGCTGGAGAAATATATCTTAATACAGAAGAAACAACTGAACCAATTGCAAGAGGACAAACTTTAATTGATTTATTAGAAGAACTAATTAATGCAATAAATAAACAAGTATTCTCAACTCCTGCAGGACCAACCGCGGTAGGGCCAAATAACAAAGGAGATTTTAACAAAATAAAATCTAAGTTAGATACTATACTTTCTACACTTAATTATACGGAGTAATTATGTCTTGGAAGATATTTAAAAATAATATGTCTCTTTACATGAAGAACCAAGGAGGTATAAAATCTTCAGATGATTTTGCAGAGAAACTAACTAACGAATACGATATGTGTGTTAGAAGAGGACTTCAAACCGCAAATCAAGTACCAATCATGACACCCAATAAACCACTAATGCTTACATTGGTTAAGATTGCTTGTAAAATTAGTTTATCAAAAAAAAGTGGATTACATACATTTATAGATGATATAGGAAAAGGAGTATTGGGATATTGGACAGGAGCAACATTAGCAAATACACCACCAATTATTCCAGCAATGGGTGCATTTCAAAATATTGCAACTATAAGTGGATTTACAACTATACCTGGAACTTGGGCACCGGTTGGTCCATTAACTCCAACTGATAATACTAATCTTTTTTTAGATAGATTGGTTGCTAGTTTACAAATACATTCTACTACAATACAAGGAATGTACATAACAATTTCACTATATCCTGGCTTTCCACTAGTTCCACCAGCACCTGGAGTACTAATGTGGACAGGTTGGACAATACCATAAAATTATAATAGATATATTTATATTAAGATAAACACAATTGAAATGAACAACAAACAATTAATAAAAGTAATAAGAACTCTTGTTGAGGTAGAAACTGCCAAACAACAAGAACGCTTTTTATCGAAAACTTTTCCAAAGATATTGGCAGAGGAAGTAAATAAAAGATTAAAAGAGGTGAAGGGGGGTGTTGCTCCTCCCTCTACGCAAGTCGTTAGTGAAGGCATAGACCCTTTTCAACAAGTAGAACTTGCGTTAGAACAGGAACGAGCAAAAACATCACCTAAAAAACAACTTTCAAATAATCCAATATTAAATGAAGTACTAAATAATACAAAACCTTTCTCAAGTGCTCAAAGAAGTTCAACACCAGGAGGCGGTAAATCTGTATTAGATGGATTACCACAACAAGAACAAATTCAAGAGAGTATGGATAAAACAGTATCATTTACTTCTCAAGGAGCAGGAGCTGGTGTTACTGGATTAAAAACTCAGATGGCACACAAGATGGGATATGGTGATGTTGTAACAAAACCAAATAAAACAGGACTTGGTGTACGAACAGGATTACCAGGACTTGATAAAATATTAAATAGAGATAATTCTTCACTTGTAAAAAAGTTTAAAAGATAGGAAGTAAAAAATGGCGTTTATATTAGATAAAAAAGTAGTAAAAGATACGAAATCATTTAATGATTTTGCATATGGAATTACTTTACCTGTAAAAAATGGAAATACTGGTTTCTTTGAATCGGCTTTTTCATCATATGAGCAGGCAAAATCTAATTTAAAAAATTTACTATTAACCAAAAAAGGTGAAAGAGTAATGCAACCAAACTTCGGAACAGGATTATCATCATTACTATTTGAACAAATGGATGATGGTTTTGAAGAAAAGTTAAAAGAAACTATTACTAATAGTGTTAACTTTTGGTTACCTTATATATCAATTGAAGAAATTGATGTAAATATGACAGATGAGATGAAAGATAAAAACACAGCGGAACTCAAATTATCATTCACAGTAGGAAATCAAATAGAAACACAAGAAGTAACATTTACAGTAGAGGGGTAACGTATGGCATTAAATTCGGCAAATTTTAAAAGTAATAATGGTAGGGATATAAAGTATCTCAATAAAGATTTTTCTCAATTCAGAAATAATATTATTGAGTACGCTAAATCATACTTCCCAAAAACTTATTCTGATTTTAACGAATCTTCACCTGGTATGATGTTCATTGAAATGGCATCTTTTATTGGAGATTCTTTATCTTACTATACAGATGACACATTGAAAGAATCAATGATGTTATATGCTCAAGATGAAGAAAATGTATTGGCATTAGCAAAATACCTAGGATATCAACCAAAGGTAACATATCCTGCACTAACTAAATTATCTATATATCAACTTGTACCATCTAAATCAACTGGTGCGGGTAAAGTTGAACCTGATTACTCTTATGGATTGAGAGTAAAAGAAGGAATGGTTATCGAATCAAAAGAAGGAGTAACATTTAGAACAAGTGAAGCCGTAGATTTTAATGATGATAGTGAAAGAGAAGTTAGTGTGTATCGAAGAGTTGATGGTACTAATGAGCCGGCTCAGTATCTAATCAAGAAAAAAGTTAATGCAATATCTGCTCAAATTAAAGAAGTTGAAGTATCATTTGGTTCAGCTCAAGATTTTTCAAAAATACAAATTGCAGATAAAAATGTAATAGATATATTTGATGTACGAGATTCTAATGGAAACAAGTGGTATCAAGTTCCTTATTTGGCACAAGAGATGGTTTATATTGATTACCCAAATACAGAACAATATGATAAAGATTTAAAACAACATTCTGCTTCAGTACCAAGTGTTTTAAAATTATTAAAAACTTCAAGAAGGTTTACAACACAAGTAAATGCAGACAATTCAACTACAATTATATTTGGTGGAGGTACTGCAACAAACGATGAAACACTAATACCAAATTTTAAAAATGTTGGGTTAGGTTTACAATCATCAATAGATAAATTAGGAGCTTCATTTGACCCAGCTAATTTCTTAAAAACTAAGTCATATGGTCAGGCACCTTCAAATACAACACTAACAGTTAGATACTTAATTGGAGGAGGAGTTGAATCGAATGTAAAAAAAGGAGAATTAACTAGTATTACACAAATTCAATATGATGATGATTCTACATTGTTTACACCAACTGAATTAAAACTATATAATAAAGGTAAACAATCAGTTGCTGTAGAAAATGAAGTACCAGCTACAGGTGGTAGAGGTGCAGAAACTATTGAAGAGATTAGAGAAAACTCACTTGCAAACTTTGGTTCACAAGGTAGAGCTGTAACAAGAAAAGATTATCAAGTACGAGCACTTTCTATGCCATCTAAATTTGGTGGGATTGCAAAAGCATATTGTGCACCAGATGGTGAACTTGATAATAATTCACCAACATCAATACTATCTAATCCTGATTCATTAGAGGAGTTTACAAGTTTAGTAACAGGTCTTGGAGAAAAAAAGTTATCTCAACAAGAAATAAAAAATGAAGTAAAAAAGTTTTTATCTGGTAAAACAAATAATCAAACCGAAAAAAACAATCCATTTGCGATTAACTTATATATTCTTGGATATAATTCTAATAAAAACTTGGAAAGATTGACAAGTAATACTGCAATCAAACAAAACTTAAAAACATATCTAGGAGAATATAGAATGTTAACCGATGGTGTTAATATTATAGATGGTTATGTAATTAACATAGGAGTAGATTTTGAAATAAGAGCTTATGGTGGATATAATAAAAGAGAAGTTCTTACAAAATGTATAACAGAATTAAAAGAATATTTTAATATTGATAATTGGACTTTTAATATGCCAATTAACATATCTGAAATAGAATTATTATTGGCAGGAGTTGAGGGAGTACAATCAGTACCTAAATGTGAAATTACTAATAAATGTAATGGAACTTACTCTACCAATTCATATAACATATCACAAGCAACAAAGGGTAAAATGGTTTATCCATCAGTAGACCCTTCGGTGTTTGAAATTAAATTTCCTAACAAGGATATAAAAGGGAGGGTTGTATAATGTATTATTTCGTAACAGCATCAAAAGATTCAACAATTTATTTACAACAACCTACTCAAAATACAGGTAGGGATGAAATACTAGAAGTATCTAAAACTTATTATGGTAACCTAAAAGATGTTTCCCATACTTTAATCAAAATGGATACTACTGCATTATCTTCTTCTATTGCAAGTGGAGAAGTAACAATGAGTTCGGCTCACTTAATTCTTAATGAAAGTGAAGGAAGTGAAATCCCTACTGATTATACAATTTATGCATATCCAATTTCACAATCATGGGATATGGGAATTGGTACACGATTCGATGAGATATCAACAGATGGTGTTAGTTGGGGTAAAAGAAATACAAGTACAAATTGGTTAGGAAATGGATTTGCAAGTGGAACGAGTGGTTCTTTCAATGGAAAGGGTGGAACTTGGTACACTGGTTCTGCATCATCACAATCATTTACATATGAAACAAGTGATATTAATTTAAATGTATTACCTTCACTTACTTCTTGGATTGCAGGTACAATTCCAAACGAAGGATGGATTATAAAACATGATTCAGCTAAAGAAAACGATACAGTTGATTATGGTCAGTTAAAATTCTTTTCAAAAGAAACAAATACTATATATCAACCAAAGTTAAGAATTGGATGGGATGATTCATCGTTTATAACTGGTTCACTAACATCACTAACTGCAGATGATATTAATGTAACATTTAAGAAACTAAAAACAACATATAAAAGAGGAAGTAAACCTACAATTAGAGTTTTCGGAAGAGAAAAATATCCTCTTAAAACATACACAAACACATACTCTTATACAGATGTAAAATTTTTACCATCAACAACTTATTATCAAATTAAAGATATAGTAACAGGTGAAGTGGTAGTACCTTTTAATGATGACTTTACAAAAGTTAGTTGTGATTCTAAAGGTAATTATTTTAAATTAAATTTAAATAACTTTGAATATAATAGAGATTACTACATTGAAATAAAAACTGTAAGAAGTGGAGTAGTGGAATATTTTATTGATAAAGATTTAACATTTACAGTAGAAAAATAAGAGATGGCTTTAAAGGATAAATTTAGAATTGATGAACTTGTTAAAAAAGGTTCAACTGCAGTTCGTAGAGATACGAAAGGACAAATCCTTGTCAATAAAATAGATGGCAAAGAAGTTAGACCTGAATCAAATAAAAAAGAAGATTCCTTTGGAACTAAGCCAATAAAAAAATCTAAACCCATATCTCCTAAGTTAAAAGAAGAATTAAATGAACAAGAAATTCCTATAAAATTAGAACAAGAATCATATGGAGGAGAAACAGCAGCTGATTTAGTAAAACCTAAATATAATGAAGACGAATTAAAAAAGGCAATTGATGTAAAGGTAGATGAGTTAATAAAAAAACGTAAATTAGATAAAAAAGATTATATCTTAAAATCAAGATATGATTCTTTACAAAAAAAATACGAAGAGGCTCAAGACGAAATAAGACAATTAAATTTAGATATATCAACATTAGAATCTGAAATAGAAAGCCTTAAATCTCAATTAGATTTGGCATTAGAAGAATTGGATTCTGCAAAATTACAACAATCTGCAGCAGAAAATGAAGCGGCTCAAACAAATGAAAGATATTCGGATTTACTTGGAGATTTTTCAACTGCAATTATAAAAGGTACAAAAGAAGGTATCGAAAGAGTTTCTTTGGCTGCACAAGTTAGGGGTTTACAGGCTCAAAAATATACCTTAAAGGAATTACTAGAAGCTCAAAAAGGAATAGTAGAAAGTTTACAAGCTGCGGAAGCGGCCGAAGAAGCACAACAAGAAGAAACTGCTATATTACGTTCATTGAGTGGCCCACCAAATTCATATAAACAAGAAGGTGATTATGCGTGGAAACTTCCAGAAAATAATATTAAACAACAAGGGGAACTTGATGCAGGACAAATATTCTACTTTAGGTCAAACAGAAAAAGTTGTGGATGGCATAATGGTAATGATTTAGAGCTTTATAATTTTAATGAGGAAAAAGAAGTATCTTATTCTTTTAATATAAAAACTAAATCTGGTGGCCATGGAAGTGCATGGATTGGGTTCAGTAAGATGACAGGAACAATCCCTGCGAGAAGTGGTAGTACTCCTGGTAAAGTAAATTTAACTGCGGTTAAAGTTAGAAAGGTAAGTTCACCAAAAGGAAGAAGAAAAGTATTTGATGATACAATTACTCTAACAATAGATGGAACAACGTTTACTATGGTAGGAAGATTTTATAGAAAACTTCGTAGTGGAGGAAAAGGTAATTAATAAATTATGGCAATAAAGGATTTTAAAAATATTGTAGATAGAAAAGGATACTTAGTTGATTCTGAAGATAGAAAGGTGTTTGAAAAAGAAATATCTAAATCTAACTTTGGGTTAGGGTGTGCTGATGTAATTGAATTTATACTATATGATATAAACAATAATCAATTGCCACAAGGTGATACTGGTAAGTTAGTAAGGTACATATATTTAGATGATGAAAAATCTAAAGAATATTTTTTAACTTTACCAACTAATTCTTTTACTAAGAATACAAAAGATTCACAAGAATTTGTAGTTGACTTAGAAAGATTAATTAAAGATGCTGGTTATTCAAATGGTAGTTTTAAAACACAAATAACTTTATTAAACCGAAGAGTTGGTACTGAAGAAGTTGAATCCAATAAAATGTGGATACATGAAATATCACCATCAAGAACAGAAGTTAGAATTTTACCAATTAGAAGAGATTCGTTAAACGAGGATTTAGAAAAAAGATATTCTATTTTTACCAATGAATCTTCATTTAGAGATGATGTCATTTATACTATACAAGAATATGTTGATTCATGTAGTGTAGAAAAAATAAAAAAATATATTTTACTATCTAAAGGAAAAGAAACAGATGGTACAAAATATATTAACTTAATTAAGAAAGAATTTAAAATATATAACTTTGATGAATTTGTATTAAAAGTAAAAGATAAATGGATTCAATCTCTTAAGTATTTTGTACAAGGATTAAATTGGAGTATTAGTTCAACTAACTATGGAAAGCCTTCTGAAGAAAAATTAGATTGTGTTGAATTATCAGTAGATGAAATAAAAAGAATTGCAGAAACTGCATTAATAAATTCTTTAGAATATTATTTACCAAAACGAGATATACAAAAAGATAATATTCTTTCTAAAGAAGAACAGATAACACTAGATGCTTTAAAAAATATATTAAAATCAAGTACATCTAATTCTATATATTCTGCAACAGAACCAGATTCAACTGATGCTGAAGTAAAAGGATGTACAGACCCATCTGCAGAAAACTTTAATCCATCTGCCAATACAGAAGATGGTTCATGTAGATATAAAGAAGAAGAAGTTGTTATATTAGGATGTACAGACCCATCTGCAACAAATTATAATAGTCTTGCTACTGAAAGTGATGGTAGTTGTAAGTATGAAGAAATTATTCAGAGTGTAACTAAAACTTATTACATTTGGTCTTCTACCGCTACCATGAAGTGGAAATTAAATGGAGTAAATGCAGGTTTACAATCAGGAGTAGAATTTGATTCATTTGAAATTACACACGATGTAGGTCAATTTAAATTTGGACAAGGTGAAGATGTTAGAGAAGTTCCAAAAGAAAGAATAATTGATACCTCTCCTTCTTTAGTAGAATATAGTATAACTAATATAAGTAATGCAAACTCTACAAGACCACCTAATTTTGGTGGACAGGGTTCAAACGAGAATCATATATTAGGATATAATGATGTTTATTCTGATTTTGAAATGGCATCGTTAGATGGAGGAACTGGCCAAGTATTGACTTCAACATATAAAAATCAAGTAGGACAACTTGTACACTTTCCAGCACTTTTACCTGGTGATAGTATTATAGTTTGTGCTCAAGAAGGAAGTGTAACACAAATATCAGGATTAAAAATAACAAGAAGGGGTGAGTGTGGAAGTGAACCACCACCACCTAATAGACCATCAACTAATAACAATAATAGTAGTGGTGGAGGTGGTGGTAGAAATATACCTACTCCTGGTCAAGAAGAAGTAATAGATAGCGAAAATTTAAACATACAACAATACAGATAAAAAGTAGGGTAGGATATTTATAAACATGGCGATTAAAAGAAAAATATTTCAGTTCGATGAACAATATAACCCAAATTCAGATTTAGGATTTGGAGGACAAGATGAATTTGTCGATAATGTTCTGTCTGATGATTTTAATTCTGGTGGTGGAGGTGGTACTAAACAGATACCTTTTATTAAGGGATGTATGGATGTAACTGCAATTAATTACAATCCAAATGCAACTACTCCTAATAATTCTGTATGTAAATATGAAGCACCAATAGATACACCAAATGCAACCATATTATTAAGTACATCTTCTAACAAAAAGACGTTTGATATTCTTTTTAATTCAAAAAACTCAGAATTTAATTCTTCATCTAAAAAAATATCATTAACCGCTAAAGAATGTAGTAAACCAATAGTAGTTACTATAAAACAAGGTAATCATATATCAGATGATTCTTATAGAATTTCTTCTAAGTTAAACAGTATAACCAAAGAAATAAAACCATTGGTAGCTGAGGATATTCAATTAGATTATGTTCCTGTTACTAAAGATTATATAAACTTTGATACTATAAAACCACAGCTTAATAATAATTTTGGATTTAATGGCCGTGAAGAACTACAAGTTAGAGGAGAAAATTTATTTCTTGGGTTTACAAAACCATTTATAAAACCTCAACCTAAACCAACACCAAAATTTTCATTTGGTACTACTAAATTTAGTTTTTACGAATTTTTAGTAGAAAAACGAATAGATGGTAGATGGGTTGAACAACCATCAACTAAACCAATTGAAAACCTAATCGTTTCACAACAAGTATTTTCTGCTAATTTAGATTTTCAATTTAAAAACATAGTTGTACTACCTGACCCAACACCTATTGATATAGAAATGGAATCAAGTATTGCATTTGATGGTCAAGTTGGATTTAGAACATCATGGGGAACAGAAGGCCTTCTTGAAGAAGATGATTTACTAAAATTAAGACAACCTGGTACTGATGGGTTTGAAAATGCAATTTCTTATATTGAATTATTTCATAAAGGGGATTTATCAAAACATAGAATAGCATATACTATAACTTATCCTGATAGAAACGATAGTAGAACTATAACAACATACGATACTAAGATACGACTAACTCCAGGCCTAACTAAAGTATTTATAGAATCAAAACCAATCGTAGATGTACCTCAAGATGGTACTCCTCTTATTAAAGTTGATTTAACTAATTTTAAATATAATATTGCGGCAGGTACTAGTTTAAAAATTCCATATTCAACCGCATATTCTGATTACGTTGGATTTACTTTAGGAAAAACAGAAAGAAGAATTGGTAAATCAGGTTCGGTTGTTTTAAATAAAGAAGATTTTTTAAATGGATTGGGATTATATGAACTATATCTACAACCTATATCTGAAAAGGGTGGTACTGGTGAATATGCTAAACTTACAATAAATGTATTTAGTGAAGAAATATTACCAGGACCAGATATTACAAATATCAACTACCCACAAAATATAAAGGGTGCAGATTTTAAAGAATATGATGTTCCCTTCAAAGTATCTTGGCAGTCAGTAAATACTAACTTTGTTAAGATTTACATCGATAAAAAAGGAGATTCAAACTTCTTAGGACAATTTGAGCCATCTGGAATTGCAGAGTTTAAGGTAGGTGATGTATTAAATAAACTAAAGAATAAACCACAAGAAAATAGAAATGGAATACAATTTAGTTTAGTACTTATTCCAACTAACCTTGAAGGTAACGAAGTAACAGAAGGTAAATACGAAAAAATAAATATTACCTTTGATAAAGGAGATTTAAAACTTAGAAGAGGTACATTAATTGCTGATTTAAGAAAAGCCTTTTTAGCTGATGTAGATGTAGACTCCCTTAAATCAGATGACTCCAAATTCTTAACTCATTACTTACATTTAGGAAATGGTAACAATGAATTAGTTTCAACTTGGGGAATTGATGAAGAAACTTTTTCTAAATATGAATATCAAGAAGATATTAATAAAGATGTTAAGGTATCAACAGAAAAAACAGTAGTATTAAAATTATATGAACCATTAGATAAATCGATTAATGTAAACGATTCTATTTGGCTTTCTAAAATACAATCTATACCAATTATAGACCAGATTACTATTGTAGATAATTCCATACAAGTGTGTAATCCACTTACTCCTAATTTTGATTTAGATGTAAGTGATGATATTGGATATCAAATTCTTGATGATTTAATTACAAGTGGTTCAACTACATCTAGTGATTTAGTTAATCAATTTATATCATCTTCTAACTTTACACAAGATAAACTTGATATTTTATTTGTATCTAGTTCAACAGACCTTTTTGAAGAATACAATGGTTCGGGAAATATAATTAAAGAAACAGGAATACAAGAATATAATTGGAAAGATTTTGTAAAATATTCATCTGCAGAGGAAAGAGTAGAAAACTTTGTTTACAAAGTAAAATTAATTCAAAATTATGAATATAGATATAACCAACTAACATCAGGTTCAGGTGTTACAGGATGGACAGGTTCTCTTTCTGTATTAAATGATGCAAACTCTCAATTAAATAAAATAAATGAAACAAAAAGAGGATTTGATTCTTTTGAAAAATTCTTATTTACTTCATCATCTGAGTTTACAACAAATACTGCAGATTCATGGACATATCCTTTTAATGCAAATGGAACTGCAATAACATCTAGTGATGCTATAGTAACGAGTTGGCATGATACAGCTGTTGTTAGTGCACACGAATTTGATAAAAATAATACATCACGATTGAGTTATAACCTACCCGCTCATGTTACTGATGATTTTAATAATAACGAATATGTTCTTTTCTTTGATATGATTGGACAGCACTTTGATACAATATGGACTTATATCAGAGGAGTATCTCAATCTAAAAAAACAGAACATAAAAAAGAAATTGGTATATCAAGTGAACTTGTATATCATATGTTAGAATCTCTTGGTTGGGATGCTGATATGGGAGTACAATCACAATTCTTGTGGGAATATGCATTTGGTAAACATTCAGATGGTACAACAGTATCATCAATGAGTGGTAAGGATAGACAAAATGAAGTATGGAGAAGATTATTAAATAACTTACCTTACTTATATAAAAACAAAGGTACTAAGAGAGCTGTACACGCTGCATTAAGTTGTTATGGAGTACCGGCATCCTTATTAACAATAATGGAATTTGGTGGGCCAAAAGACCCAACTCAAAGTGGTACAAGTAAATTTACATTTGAAGATAGAACTGCATCAATAAATTTAAGTGGAGCTTCTGCTATAACTGTACCATGGAAGCAATATAGTGGTAATTCTCAATTTCCAAATACAATAGAATTTAGAATTAGTACAACAACAAAACAAGACCAACAAATAATAAGTGGTTCGGAATGGTCTGTTAATATTATTAAAGATACTGGTTCACTTGCCAAAGCACAACTTATTGTGGGTAGTGATTCTAGTTCTACTGATACATTCCCATTATTTAATGGAGATTATGTAAACCTTGCAGTAACAAGAACATCTGGTAGTACTTCGGATTCATTTAATTTATATGTTAAAGAAGGATTCCAAGAAAGATTAAGAACAGATTTAAATACAACACTTAACTCTACAAAAGCATGGACAAGTGGTAGTGAAATAAAAATTGGTTCAACTTCTTTTAATGGTAATTTTGATGAATTTAGATTATGGAAAACTCCACTATCCTCATCACGAATTGATAATCATGCATTATTACCTGATGCAGTTGATGGTAATCATGTATCATCATCTACTGAAGATTTAATATTTAGAAATGATTTTGAATATCCAAAAAACAGACACACAAGTGGAGATGTTGATATCAAAAATGTTTCTTTAATAAGAACATATGCAACATCATCGGTTGCAAGTGGATTTACTAATCAAACATCGTATCCTTATCAATACACTCCATATGATAGAGATGTAACCGCTACTGTTCCCTCAAGTGGATTTAATGTTGGAAATAAAGTTAGATTTGAAACACAAACATTAATATCTGATTTAAATTATAAAACTAGAGCAACCAAGAAATCATTTGACCAGGCACCAATAGATTCAAACAAGTTAGGATTTTTCTTTTCTCCAACAAAAGAAATAAACATGGATATATTACGTTCACTTGGTGATTTCAACATTGATAATTATATTGGAGACCCACGAGATGAATACTTGGGTGAGTATAAAAAATTAAAAGATTTAAGAAATTATTACTTTGATAGATATTCATTGAACATTTATGAGTATATACAACTTGTAAGATATATTGATAAATCATTATTCGATGTATTGGAATCATTAGTACCTGCTAGAGCCAAGGTTTCTAGTGGATTATTAATAGAACCACATATTCTTGAAAGAAGTAAAACACAATGGAAAAAACCAAGTGGTGATGAAAACTATCATGAAACTTCTATTAAAGTAAAAGATGATGTAAAAATAGGAGGAACTAATCCACAATATTCTGCAAGTTTAGATGTAGAGGAAGATGTAAATTTATATGGAACTAACCCACAATATTCGGGTAGTATAAATGCAGAAAATGATTTAAATTTAGTAGCAGAAAATCAAGGATTAACTGGTGTATATTCATTTGTAGAGGATGGCCAACAAAGTGGATTCATGACAATAAATTCTGGTTCTACTATGGGTGGAATTGAAATAAGTATCAATGCACAAGTAACAGGTTCGGTACAAGGAGAATATGATTCAACCGCTTATCAACAAGTTGGTATGGGAATAGATTCGCTATCAGTAGCAGGATTTGGTTTATTTGGTGATGGTGCAGTTTCACTTCGTTCACGATTAATAAATGGTAGTATTATAAAAGATAGAGTTAAGGTACATTTATTAAAAGAACAATATAGTATTGATATACCAGAAAACATAGATTCAAATGATTCTTCAAAAGGAAGACAATTTGTATCAACAACACAACATAGATATAAAGTAAATATTTTACCATTTACTGGTTCTGATGGAAACGAATCATCAGACCCAACTGTAAGTGGAGATATAGTTGCGGTTACTCCACTAAATGGATATTTCCCAACACATTACAGAAACACAGGAGATTTAACAAGTGGAATGGAAAATTCATTTTTTAATGGTTCAAAACAAACAAGTGCAACAACATTAGATGGTGGTTCACCAGTTGTTTCATTTACAACTAATCCAAATACACTTAAGGTTTCTGATAGTGGAAGAGGAAGTGGAGAACCAATATTAGAAGTAGAATAACCGATTTTATAATTTAGTTATATTTATATATTGAATAACAACATTACAACAACAAGGAATTTAAATTATGGCTTATTTAGATAATACCGAAATCACAGTAGATGCTATTCTTACAAAGAAGGGTAGGGAGAAATTAGCAGCTGGACAAGGTTTAAACATTACCAAATTCGCATTAGGCGATGATGAGGTAGATTATACCCTTTATGAACCGGCACATCCAAAAGGTAGTGCTTATTATGATTCGGCAATTAAAGCAATTCCGATTACTGAAGCATCACCAGATGAAACACAGGTATTACGATATAAATTAGTAACTTTACCAAAAGGAACAACTAAAATTCCTAAAGTAGAATTTGGTATCCCTTCAATATCAGTAAATCAAGAAAGTGGTCAAGTTTCACTTACACCAACAACTTCACCAAGTGGTAACACTCAGAGTGGATATACTATCATTCTTTCTAACAAGAATGCTGGTTCAATCGTTGGTACAGGATTATCAAACTCAGCAGGTACAGTACCTTCATTCCTAGGTGATGAAATTACAACAACGGCTGCAATTGAAACAGGATTAACATTTACGTTTATTCCTAATCCTAATATAACGGCAACAATTAAATCAACAATTACAGTATATGGTAATGAAACAGGTGGTTCACAAACTATTCCTGTAACAGTAACATATGTATCTAGTTAATAAGGGAAAAATAAAATGGCAGACATAAACGGACAAGCAGGAGTAAATTTATCAGCAGAATTATCGAATTATTTATCCGGTAATCAAGGTACAATTACTTCTGAACAATTAACAGAAATCATTAACCAATATTTAACTGGTGGTGATAAATTGGGTGCAAGTGGTGGACAAATCACCAATGGTATCTATAAGAGATTTGGAGAATTTGACCAAATTACAGGTAAAGTAGAAGTTGTTACTACTGGTCTTTGGAGTGGAGATACTGGAAGTTTAAATACTTTCTTTACTTCATCAACTCAGGCATCAGCAGCAAGTTCAAACTATTATGTAAATGTATATGATAAGAACCCATCATCAGATTCATCGGCAGCAATACAATATGCAGTTGCTTATGGACACAGAGAAGGAAAAGGTTCTATATCATTGGCAAACTCTGATTCATCTACATTGGCATCTAAAGCAACTTATGCTCAATACAAATCAATTCTTTTAGACCAAGATGATAGTAAATTTACATTCTTTTCTTCATCTGCAGCTGGAACACATGATTCCGATGATATCTATGTAATCAATGTAGCTCGTGCCCGTTACAAAGAGAAAATGGATGCTGGAAACTGGTCATTAATATTAAGTGGTTCTAATGGAAAGTCAACTTTAATTGATGATAGTGGTAAGAAATTTGATGATACTGTTGGAAAGGCAGGAAGAGTATTTAATGTAGGTAGTGGTTCACTTAATTTAGGAACAGAAAATGCAGCAACTGTAAACTCACTTACAGCTTCAAATGGTCAAGGTTTAGGTTTATTCTATCCAGAACAAGGATTGGTTATTCTTAATCCAACTGCTGTTCATAGTTTAATAGGAACATCAATCGATAAAAATAGTGCTGATAATGCATCAGTTTCATTGGCAGTAAATGCAGAAGCTAAAAATCATTTCTTATTACACAATGCAATTAAAGGTGGTAATGATTTTGAAGCAAGAAGAACAGAAAATGTTTCTACTTCACATTACTTTATAAGAGCAACAAACAGAGAATATAATTATTCTAATAACCCAACATTTGTAACAGGTTCAGATAATTCTTTTGCAGAATCAACTTTTGAAAAAGACCCAAGAACATTTATTACAACAGTTGGATTATATAGTGATGCTAACGAACTTATTGCGGTGGCTAAAACATCACAACCAGTTCCAAAGTCATTTGATAAGGAAGTTCTAATCAAAGTAAAACTTGATTTTTAATATATAAACTTATAATTTTAAATAACCCCACCACGAGTGGGGTTTTTTATTTCAATATATTTATATAGAGGAGAAACGTTTGTATGTTAAAAACTATACCAAAATCTAATATAACTAAAAGAAACTTTAAGGTCTATAAAGAATGGTCTTTAAGTAATTCTGATTATGCTGTTGTATCTGCTTCAAATAGTTATGGAAGTGATAACTATTCTTTTTGGAATTCCATAAATTCTAAATTTTATAATTCAGATGCAACTGCCATTACTTTATTTGGTAAAGTTTCTGATTTAGCTAATCTTACTGCAGAAAGAAAGATATCTAATACTATTTATACCATTGCAGTTCCTCAAGAATTATATGGTGAAGGTATAAAAGATAAATCAGTTCAAATAGTAAATCACGATAATGATAGTATTTATAGTGATGATGGTAGTGGTAATATATTTTCAAGTGTTCCTGAATATATTCTTACAAGTATTGATTTTGAATTAGGTCAAATTACTATAACTGATAACGATGGTGAGGTATTTACTGGAACAATACACCCTAGTTCTCCAACCGATTTAGAATCAGGTGAAATGACAGTAACCTTTGGTACAGATACAGATGTAATAAATGTAGTTTCATTTGATTTACAAGCAGGATTAATGAAAGTATCTGAAGTATTAGATTTTGATGGGTTATCAATCGATGCTTCTCAATTTGGTAATATTTTCTATGAAGATGGTTTAATAGTTTTAACTGAATTAATTACAAGTTATTCATTAGAATATAGAAGTACCAAAACAATTTACGAAACAGAAGTTTTAGTAAGTTCTAAGGCTGGTGAGTTTAACACTTCACAAAGTCCATCTGCAGTAGATGTTGTACTAACAAACTCATATGATTTTACAACAACGGCTATACCAAATGTTAAACCTGCAGGAACTATTAAGATTAAAGAAGTAGGGGATATAAAATTAAAATCATCAATAACAGGTTCATATCTACCATCAGTAAGTGGTAGTTGGGATGATTATCATACATCTGCATCAATAGACCCAACTGGTTCTTATCTAGCACCATTTATTACAACTATTGGTTTATATGATGATGATAATAATATGATTGCAGTTGCTAAATTACCTAAACCAATAAAGAACTTACCAGATTATGATATGAACTTTATTGTTCGTTTCGATACTTAATCTATATTTATATAATAACAAGGAGATACTAATATGGCATCAATACAAGATTTATACAACAAGTCCGAATTCGCAAAACTTGCGGACAACAAAAAAGATAAAACACCTATATCTGCTGATAATCAAAACAAATTACACAAAGATGATAAGGCACTTGCACAGGCAAGAGGTGGAAAATTGAATCTGAAAAAATATTCAGATACAGTAAAATAACTTAAATCAATTAATTTTGAGTTTACTTCTAAATCACTCTGAAAAATGGGCATTCATTCATGTCCCTAAAACAGGAGGAACATCAATCAATAAAGTATTACTAACTAAGGATTCTGTGAAAATATATACTTCACATGATTCTATACGTGCAGTTCCTGATGATGAATACTTTATCTTTACAATAGTTAGAAATCCATTTACACGATTGATGTCTGCATGGCAACATGGAGTTAGAAAAAATATTTATTCAAGTAATTTTCGTGAGTTTACTGAAACAATAAATCAAAACGATACATGGATTATACCTCAAAGTTATTATATTAACGAAGGAAAAACAAATACTAAAGAAGTATCTTTTATAGGAAGATATGAAAACTTATTAGAAGATACCGCTGTGTTATTTAAAAAACTTAATTATAAAGAAAAGTTACCACATCTAAATAATAATCCAATACACGATAATCATCCAAACTTAAATCAAGAAAAATATTACAAATATTATTATTCTGAAGAGTGGATGAAAGAGTGGGTGAGAGAAAGGTACGAAAATGATTTCAAGATTTTTAACTATGGGATGGACTTATAACGGAAAATGTATAACAGAATTATCAGATATGCCAGAAGGTACATTTGGTTTTATATACAAAATAACTAATGGAATTACAGGTGAATTTTACATTGGTAAAAAACAAGTAGTTTCTATTAGAAAACGAAAGTTTGGTAAAAAAGAAACGGCTGCTCTTACAGATAAGAGAATGAAGAAATATGAAATGGTTGAAAAAGAATCTAATTGGTTAGATTATCGTTCATCAAATGCAACAGTACAGTTATGGTTTCATTCTAATGCATTGGCTTTAGAAGAAGATAGAAGAAGTGATATCAATGATACACTAAAGTTAGAAATACTTAGATTCTGTAAAGGAAAGAAGGCTTTAACCTATTATGAACTACAAGAACAATTTGCACACGATGTATTAGGTGATGATTTATCCCTAAATGATAATTTATTAGGAAAGTTTTTTAGAAAAGACTTGGATAATTAAAATATTTTTCGTATATTTGTATTGTTAAAAGTGTAATTATGCTCTCACATCACGAGAAACAAG
>Ga0213869_10000656_pt1 | contig 27245 bp, 30 predicted proteins | sample PICome_10_FD_160083 | JGI IMG/M metagenome (GOLD analysis project Ga0213869, IMG submission 160083) | Coastal seawater microbial communities near Pivers Island, North Carolina, United States - PICO132 | ecosystem: Environmental > Aquatic > Marine > Coastal | place: USA: North Carolina...
ATTACGCTGTCTCCCTTGCAATTAGCTTTTGTGCTTCTACTACATGCATAGTTACAATTAACTCATAATCTGTGTTTGGTTCAAGCAAATATACTTTATTGAAGTCTTGATTACCTGCGGCAGGGTCAGCATAAGCAACAGCCCAAGGCTTGTCTGGTCCAGATACTGAATAAGCAAATATTTCACCAGTTTCTTTATCTGTTATTGGTAAATAAAATCCATTATCTATTTTACCTGCAATATACCTTGCTACTGTTTCAAATTGTTCTGCATAGTTATTCATTATATTTCTCCTTTGTTTGTGTCATAACATTATTGTTATACTTATAGTATACACTAAGATGTCTTAGTTGTCAACCTTTTTTGTCTGGTTTATCTTTATACCGCTCTGCTTCTATGCGTATTGCTTGTTGCATTTGCTCTGCTGTGGGTTCTTTGTACTGAAACTCTACACCCAAACTCTTGTATACTCCACGCCACATTCTCAGTGTACGCTTACAGCGTGTTAGTATCTCTTCAGCTTGGCGTTCAGCACTCCAAGGATGTTCTTCACTCATTTGCTGAATTTCCGCCCTACTTCTTTGCGTTTTTCTTCAAAGAACATTGCAGTACTTAATAATCTCTCACGCCGTTGATTAATTGTAGGGTGTGTCATACGCCATAAGAATCTTGCATCATCACAACACAGTGTTTTGTATTCACTTAGATTGTATCTTTTCATTATTTTCTGTGTATAATCATACTGTTCTGGTGCAATATTATAGTTGTGCATACATCTTTTGCTATGCTTGATTAACCAATAATGTGCTGGTTTAGTGTGATGATTCTTGCTCCACCATCTATTAAAATTGTTTATTCTTTCTGTGTTCATTGTGTTTCTCCTTTGTTTATGTATGCTTCCTTGTCAAACTCTGCTTTGCAAGGTAAATTGTTTCTTTGTGTTTCAGTTAACTCATTAAAATGTTCCATATCCATTTCATCATAACGCTTATATCCTACTATGCCTCTTATTTTCAAAATGAAAAGGTCTTTTTCCCAAGCCTCTAGACTTGTGTATTCCTTTTTATCTATGCATCTTATTCCTGATTCATAACTGTATATTTCTACTACCATTGTTTGCTCCTATATGTATATTTATGCTCTAATCAGAAAGAGTCATTTGTGTATCATTTGTTGTTAGTAACACCTGTCTTACAGACAGGAAACATCAAAACTCTAAAGAGTTTTTTCTGTTTATTTTCTTTTCTTAAGTGGAACATTAAACATTTATATATTGGTTTATTTGTTATTATATGATTTAACTTATTAGATCTTATCACTCATAGGTAGGCTGTTACAGCCTAGGGTGTGTTTAGAGACTTTATGACATTGGGCTCTTACTGCTTACCGTACACCAGTGATTTTTAAGAATACATTTCTGCCTACATTAGTATTCATATGTCAAGTCTGTGTTAGTATACTATAACACCATAGTCCCTCAAGCAAGTTTCTAAACCAGTGTTTCTCTGGCCTTCAATGCTGTGTTGTCAAAGAGGGTATGTAGGGTTCTGTGGGGGTTGTTTTTATTAGCCAATGTTAGTATTATATATTATTTTTTTTATTTGTCAAGTTTAAACAAACTATCAAAGTTTGTATCAATTGCTTTTTTAATTGGTGCTTTTCTTTTACGCACTCTACGGATAGCATAATCCATTTCAATCTGAGCACTTACACTTCCATCTGTATAAAAAACATCTGCTTGTTTTTTAAGAAAGTCAACATAGTAATTGTTTCTAATAATAAAACTTTCAAGTACATCATTAGTTGGACCAGCTAACCATTTTGCTATTTGATCTAATAGATCATTAAATACCCGTTCACAGTCCATTGGAACAGGATCAAGACCAAACTGTACAGGTTCAACAGGAAATGATTCAGGATACTGTTTCCATAATTGATAGAGTTTTTGCATTCTATCAATCATACGCTGTTTGTCTGCGCCGTTTTGTTTAATTCTTATGCTTGTAAGTGGATTGCCATATCTATCTAACCGTGTTTTACCGGTTCTTGTTTTCAATGGTTGTTTGAATTCTTCAATTGTGTATGAAAATTCATTGGATTTATATAAATTTGTTGAAGTTGTTTGTGTTGTCATATTAATTCCTTATTTTATTTGCCGTAAACAAAAGTCTTCTTTTGTTACTATTATTTATCAAAAACAGTAAAAAACACGGTGTTACAGAATTTTCTATTGATTTGTATTACAACTATAGCATAGTTTGGTATTTTTGTCAAGAAAAAACCCACATTTCTGCAGGTTTTTGTAACTCATTGTATAAAGTATAGGGCCTAACGGCATGGCACAATAAGGATAGCGTAATGATACGCTTCATTGTGTTTGTTGGAGCTTGGCAATGAAGTCCAAGATTACCCTTATACAACTATAAATTAAAACTAAACATTATATTTGGAGAATGTAACTGTCTAATTGTAGGAATACTCTTAGTGTTTTAATTTACTATTAGTATTTATGATAACATTAATCTGCTTGTTTGTCAAGCTTCTTTTGTGTCTTTTTTATGTGATAATAAACATTAGCTGGTGTACAACCTATTGCTTGTGCTATATCACCTGGTACATGTCCGTCTTGAAACAATTCCCATATTTGTTCTGCTACTCTTTCACCGTGTTTGCTGGTTATTACTGAACCTTTTTTGCGTCCTGGTTTAGCTGGAGTGTATTCAAATTCACTGCTTCTGTTGTCAATTTTTTGTATATCATCTCTGTTAAACAACAGTTTTCTTTTAATAGTTTGTTCATGTAATGGTTTTCTGCGTGGTAAGTTGTGTGCATCTAACCATTCATTTATACATAATGCATTAGTGGCAATTGCTATGCCATCTTTGTACATTGCATATACACTATATGTTCCTGGTATGTTTTCTAGGTATTGTTTAACCCAAACAAAGTGTGTTAGTTTTTGATACTCTTCTACTTCAAGTATTTGTTTAAATACTAATTTGAGTTCTGGCTTGGTTATTGTTTCTGGTTCTTTTTCTGCCAGTTTATATGCCGGGGTTGTCATAAGTACTTCCTTGTTTTTTTGATACTGTATATAGTCCTAGTTTGCCGGTTAAAACACCTTAAATGACTACATATAGTTAGTAAGTTCCACCATCTATTGAGTTAGCTGTAATGTCTCTATTGACCCAATTTCCAGTGGCGTTGTCATATTGTAAACTTTGTCCATCTTGTACACTTGTAATAACTACATCACTTAGTTGATCTAAACTTGTAATAGCACCAGTAGATACATTTACCCATTGACTTTGGCTTGCGTCATACTTTAGTACTTGGTTGTCTTGTACGCTTGTGACAGTTACATCACTTAATCTATCTAAGTTGATACTGCCTTGCACATCAGTACCTTGTGCCATAAAGTGTGCTGTTGTTCCTGAATTTAGTGTAATAATGCTCATTTATAACTCCTTGCTACTATCATATATTGTAGCTATTATATCTACAGTGTTGTCTTCTGTTAGTTTAAGTTCTTGTACACGGAAATACTTTTGACTTTGTCCTGCGCCAGTACCCCATCCAAATTCATCATGTCTAACTTCTATAATATCACCACTGCGTAGCAATAATGCTGTGTGTGCCGCTATAAACTTAATTGTATATTCATCTCTACTAATATCTACTGTTTGTGTAATCAAGTCTAAAACTTGATCTGCATCAGTAATCATAGTGTAATCTTCTTGTGATTCAAGTACACTTCCATTGTCTGCAACTCTGTATGTAGTGTTATCATAGATGGTAACATCATCATTGTACTTTGTGTCTGGGTTATTGAATAAACCAGTTGCTTTGTTTAGTTTGCGTGCTTTGTCTGGTAAACTTAGTTCTATTTTTCCAACTATAGTATCTTTGGTAAAGATTGCACTAGTAGGAATACCTACTTCTTCATTTGGCTTTTTGATACGGAATTCATACTTGCCATCTACAAATAATAATATGCCATTGCAAGTTTCTAGTATCTCACCTACATTATCAAACAATTGTTTTTCTGTTTGTAGAAAGCCATTAATGTTGTATCCACTTCCGCCTCTGGCTGCTGCACAGTCTAATCTTGCTTGTTTGAAGCTGGCTAGGTTAACATGTTTTCCTGCTATCCAAACTTCATTTTCATTTCTTTCTAATCCCTTGCCAAACACTTTACTAATCAAATAATCATAAAGTACATCTGCAGGGTTTTGATCTGCACTGCTTGTATAGTTAGCTGAAGTCATATCACCAATAACATCACCATCTGTTAGTGTGCTTATATCTAATATCTTTTTACCTTCTAATACAAATGTAACTGTTGGTAATTGTCCACCGTACTTTTCACCATCTGCTTCTAATAACATTGTAAAGTAACTAACACCTTGTAATCTGTGTGCTGATGTCCATACACTGCTTCCAACTGAACCTTGTAGGCTTGTATCTACTGTTTGTGTATCTGTTCCTGGATACCAGTTGCTTGTGATTGTTGGTGCATATTTACTAATCCATCCACCTAAAGTATAACCACCATTACCATTGCTGGTCAATGTTCCACCATTTGAATCATCCCATACAACAGTATCATTAAAGTATACTTCTTTAACTGTGCCAATTTCACCTTCACACATAACCAATACAAAGTTTAATTTTGTAGTTGCACTTAGATCACCACTTCCGTTTGATGTGTCTACATACACTCTTGTTCCACCCATACGCTGTTTTCCGTATAAAATGTATATGGGATCATTGTTTGATTGTTTGTTGATTAGTACATTGGATCTTGCCGCTCTTGCTTGACGCTCAGCTTTCTTTTGTGCTTTACGCTGTTGATTATAACTGTAAAGACTGATTGCTAGTTTGATAAAAAACTTTGCTACTTGACTTAGGCCCATTCTTTATGTCTCCATATACTGTATTCTGCGTCTGGTTGTTCAATTATATGCTTTGACATTTTCTTTGCACCATCCATTATACTCCAGGCTTGACTCATACATATTATATATGTGCTTGGAAAAAATCTATTGTTTTGGACCATTACTATGTCTCCTGTTTGAGGGTTAAATTCACGCTGATACCCGTGTTTTGGGAACCATTCATCAACTGTTAAGAACTTGCTTGCAACTCTTATTCCACTTTTCATGTCATTGTATTTATTGTATATTTCATCAACAGTATTTGTACCAAACATATGATCATGGTAATGCATTAGCAATGTGCAACAATCATTGGTACCAAATTCATGTGGTAACCATTGTCTACTTGCTAACCATAGTCCTAGTTTCTTTTGATTTTCACTACGCATTTTCTTTCCACTGTACTTCCTTTTGCACTTCTTTTGCAAAACTAAATCCTTCATCAGCAGGGTGTATGTTTTGCTGACTGTTTTGATTTGTGTATCTTGCACTTACTCTGTCAAAGTCTGTCCAGTGTGATGCCGTACTAATACTTGCTGTTGTACTGTCACCTTCATCACCTAAAGCTGCTGTTATACTGTTGATGTAACCTTTGTATAATACAACTTCATGTGCTACACTGTAGTCTTCCATAAATGCACGGTATATTGTTAGTGGTTTGTCAATGTAATCAAGTTCTTGTATAGTTTTTAATACTGTTTCACCAGTTGGTAATTCTACAATACCTGCTAGTTGTACTTCTAATTGTTCAATACTAAAACTTGCATTATCTACAAATTCAGTCATTTGTAATAATCCACCTGCGGCAATGTATGTGTTGCCATCTGTTAGTGTTAAGTTAAACGGTGCTTGTGTAAGATAATATGTGTGTGTACTATCAATTGCTATTTCAACACAGTCAAAATATTGTATAGTTTCTTTTGCTACTATTTGTTCTAGGGTTGCCATACTATTATTTCCAATTATCCAAATCAAATGCCACGCTAACATAATAATAATTGTTTACATCAACTTGGTATTCAAAGTTATCACTTGCTAGTGTAACAACAGCATGATTTGGGTTTTTGTAAATCTTATTACCTGCTGTTTGAGTTGTTCTAAACGGCCAAGGTGTGCGTATTTTAGCTTCACCAAATATGTTTGAACTTGTTTCACTTAAACTTGTGTGCAAGTAACCGTTTGCATTGTTACCATCAATAAACACTTCACCACGCTTGAATGCATCTGTTTCATTTGAACTAAAGCCTTCAACTAACATTGTAGTATCACCAGGTGTTATATCATCTTTAATAAGTGGACTTGTTGTAGTATTTACTTGATCATAAAAGTCTCTCCATAGTATGCTAACACCGTCTTTGTTTTTTAAATTAAAGTAAAATGGTGTGCTTTGTCCGTGTGCTGCTTGAGCAATTGCGTGGAACTTTTGGAAATCTTCTGCACTCATTGGTGGATACTCTACTTCAAGTCTCCACTTGGTATGTCCTACACTGCGTGTATACTTGATACCACTTTGGCTATTGTTAACTAATGTAGGTGAGTTATAGTTAATAACTGCACTCATTGGTGTTACATGATCTGGCCAAACTTTTAATTGACTGCTTCCATCACTTGCCCATTCATCATCTGTATCCCACACATCTTCTAATTCTGCTTGTGTAGGCGTAGGTGGTACATATTGGTTTGGTGGTGATTCTAAGTATCTTAATTGTGGTTCAGCATTGTCAAATCTACCTGTTGTGTTTAATGACACGCTTTGTAATTTACCACTGCCATTGACTGTAATATCAAATGTTGCATCTGTTTCTGCACTTGCTTTATCAACATAAGAACCCCCAGGCTCATACCATTGATTTTCATGTACTTGGGCTTCATACACTGTAGTATTGTTGGTGTCTTGATAACTGTAAGTTTCATTACCTGGCATTACAATATCAACACTACCTGCTTTGTAAGGTTGTGTTTCATTTGGACTGATTGATACTGTACCCTGTGTTGTATTTACTGCTGGTGGTGAAACTAAAGTCATGTTAACATCACCCTGGTAAGCAGGTGTTATGTTAATAGTTGGTGTAACCATATCAACTGGCATTATTCCTTTTGGGTTTCCATAATATGGATAAAAGTTAGCGGTATCACCTGAATTCAAATAACGCTTAATTTCACTTCTTTCAACTACAGGGTTAAGAGTTTCAAAATCCTGTGCATAACTATTGTGTGATAAGCCTGCAATAGCACTTTCAGAAATAGGGTATGAATTTATTCCAACATCTGTCATCTTCCAAGGTTTTTCTGCGTTAAATTTAAATGCATTAGTATGATTTAATGCTGGTGCTTGACCTGATACATATCCAAATTCTGCACTTGTAGGTGCTGTACCATTAGCAATATTACCTGCTCTAACTGTAACATTACCCGTGTACGCTGCACCAGTTGATTGCGTATATGTATTTGGGTATGTAGGTGATGTTTGAAGTTTAGTAAACATTGGCAATGATTGTATTGGACCGTTTAAGATAATGTTTGCGTCATATCCACTACCTTGAGAAACTAGTTGTGGTTGTGGGAATTGTGAAAGCCACATTTGATTATTATTCCAACCACCTGATGATTGGCGTCCTTGTGAAGTGTTAGTTCCAGCCGGGGTGTCTTGCCATGTAAACAATGGTAGTACACTCCATACTTCACCTGTCATATCTTCTGTTGTAATATCAGTAGTAGGATCTGGTGTTGCACTTGTTGTATATCTAAATTTAAGTTTAGTATTGCTACCTCTTTTTAGTAATACATAACTTGCTGTAGCTGATCCATTAACACCTGGTAAATCAATAATATCACCGTGATTAAAGTAACCGTAATATGGGTTACCTGTTGTATCAGTATTATTGTATGTAGGATTGTATGTAACAACATGTTCTCTATCAACTGTGTGATCTGTTGGACTACTCCAAGTTATTTCTTCAACATAAAGCATATCTGTTGCACTGCTAAGTGTGTGTCTTGCTAATGCTGGAATAACAATATCTTGTGTAAGTCTATATTGATCATATCCTGTATTTTGTGTTGCAAACATATATGATACTGGTTCATTACCTGTTCCACTGTGTGGTCTACCAGTTTCAGTACTTGGTTCTGTTAAATCAATACTATAATCATTTGCTGCAAACCAACGGGTATTTTCAGTTGTTGGGTATACTGTTGTACCTAGTCTAACACCCTCTGAAATAACTGTGTCTAATCCAATAATATTGTTAAATGCAAAAGCATCTTCATAATCAAAGGTTGCACTTGTGCTTCTTAAAGTAGTGCTTGTGTATGGTCTAAACTGTGATTTAAGAGTTGATGGAACACTTGTTAAATGTCTTCCACCGTTATCCCAATCTGCTTTACTCCAAAACAAATATATAGGTTGTTCAGAACCAGGAGCTTGTTGGACAGATTTATATGTATTGCCTGTGTCTATACCAACATACCAATCACCAGTAGCACTATCAAGATAAGCTGTTGGTACTTGGCTACCTGCTGATGCTATAATACCATCACTTGTTGGTGTTGTAGTAAATTCTTGCCATTGTGTGTTGTCATAATCATATGGTGAACCAAAGTAACCATCACCGTTACAAGGAAAGTACATTGAGTCTGTAAAGTCATAATCTGCTGTTGTTGGTATTGTTACTGGAATTTTAACATCACTGTTATCAACTAATTCAAACAGTCTTTCACTGTTTAGTGTAAATCCAGTGTATCTACATTTTTCTGTAGGACTAAGTCTGATCCAATCATTTACTGCTACTGCATTTGCAAAGTTATTGTGTGTTGTTATTGTAAACCAACCAAAACTACTTGCGTGGTTAACAGGATCATTTAATACAACACTGCTACCATCATCCATTAATACTCCAGTTGTACTTGCTATAGTATCACCATTTGCATTATATGGGTATTCAGCGTATTTTACTAATTCTAATCCTTTATCACTTGTAATAAGTGTTTCTGGAAATTCTGGAACTTGTGTAAACGGTCCGCTACCAGCACTAGCAATTGGAGTAGTACTAATTGATGGTTCATATGGTAATGCTTCAGAGTTGTTAAATGTTGTAAATAATCCTATACCATTTGTTGAACTTAAGCCAGTAGAGTTATTATTATTTGTTGATTGAACATAATCTGTATAATATGTTGCTCCGTTAGTTAATAATCCAGCTTGTGCTAAAAGTTTATTGTCAGTGTTTATGTCATCTGTATCATTGAATATTAGCTTTCTATGTTCTAAGTTTTTTGCACCTTCACCCTGTCCAATTTTGTTTAATACAGTTCCATTAAGTTCAGATAATCTATTGTAAGGTTGTGCTGTAGAATCAGTTACAAATCCATTTGTTGTTCCATCAGTATTTTTATTTGCAATAAACTTATATTGGCTTGTATAACCTGCATTATTGTCACTTATTGAACTTGCCGTTAGTGGTATTGTTTTTGCACTGTCTGTGTAAATTGTAACATTCTGATTTTCTGTGCCTTTGGTATAATAATACTGTGTATTTGCTAAGTTTTGTCCATTACCAGTAATACTTGTAATGTTAAGATCAGGCTCAGCACCTTGTAGCATAAGTTGTAATGCTAAATTATCAGTATTCCAATCTAATATAATTCCTTGCGGATTGTAATAAGAAACTGTTCTTCCTGAATTAGGATAAATTGCACTATTGTCCATTATATCTGTTGTAGTAAGATAATTTTGCCAATCAATTGTTTGTTTTTGTGTGTAAGCTGCATCTTCCCAAACTTTGTATTTGTATGGAGATGAAGTTCCTGTAATGTACTCTAAATAATACCAAGTATTTGCATCAAAGAAATTAATCTTTGAATCTTCTATAGCTGACTCAACATCATCATTAAAGTATATTATGCGTTGTTCATCAGTTAATAGGTCTCTAGCGTCTATAATATTATGTGTTGTAGTGTATGGTGGTCTTTCAAATGTACATTCAAATGTGTTTGCTGTTAAGTTAGCACCAGGCATTCCTTCAGATGCTATATAGTTTGCTAATGTAAGTGGTTGTGTTAAACCTGCATCTAAGTACATTTCATTTATTCCATTACCTATATCATCAACATAATAGTCACCGCCATTGTAGGTAACTAAATTACTTGCAGCGTTTTTATTTCCATATAATAATGGATTATTATTAACATTTGGGCCAACATATTTAATTTTGTTTATTGTAACATCAGTGCGGAGACTTAAATCAATAGTGGCAGTGTCATTTATACTTCCATTTGGTATAAAATCTATTCCATTTAAACTAAAGAAAGTTTGAGATTCAGCTGCAACATATGTTGAGCCATCTTTCTTTAAGATCTGATTATTTGAATTAATATATAATTTATCATTTGCACCTATAAAGTCTGGTATGCTAGTTCCAGCATACATATATTTAGAATTGTTGCCTTGTCCGCTTTTTGATAGGTATGTTAGATTCAATTCAGCAGGATCTAATGTAAAGTTTGCCTGGTCTGTAAATAAACTAGGGTTAAGTGAATCTCTTGATACTGGGCTTGTATATGCCGCATCATAATAAAGTTCTACAAAATCATATTGTCCAACTTGAGTACTAATATCTTTAGGATACACAGTTACTCCGTCTAACTGATCTAAATTTCCTAAGCACTCATCTAATGGTGTTGCCCTTCCATCAAAGTATGGTAAGAAATCATTATCATTGCCAACTATTAGTGCTTCATCATCTAATGGTTCTGTTATGGTAGGAAATGCCACGCTAAGGCTGCCAATATCTGTCATTAAGATTATTTTGTTATCACCTGTATTAAACGGATTTGTTAAAGCTGAATCTCTATACATTTCATATTTTAATGGATCTGAAGTTGTTTTTAGATAGATAGTATCATCTAAGTTAGTATTGAATAATGTGCCATCACCATAGAAACCAGTGTTACTTGATGGGTAAGCAATTAATTCATCACTTGTTAATGCACTACTAAATGTTATTTCTCCTGGACTTGATTGTTGTGTTATTGTTCCACTGTGTACAGTATTAGAAAACGGTCTTATGTCTGCAGGCGTTAGTGGGTTAGTTAAAGCACTATCTTGATACAAATCATATACTGGTGCTGCATCTTCTTTAATATAGTAAGTATTTCCAACCATTGATTGACCATTATATTGAACACTGTTAATATAGATTGGTGTTGCATCTGGAAGATCATATGAACTGTTGAATGTAATCTTAATAACACTATTGTTTTCAGTTAATGTTGTTGACAAATCATCTGTAAATGATGATACATATCCAATTAGATTTGTTAGTCCACTGTCTGTTGCAACTTGTAATTGATCAGTAGCAATAATTTTAGCAAAATAATCTGTATTTGGGCTTGTTAATAATTGCCAAGTACCATTCATTCCACTTAATCTTATTTTCATTCCATCTACAAATTCATTATCAGCGGTTGTAGTAATTGTTCCAGGATTGTTTGTGTCACCTAATTGTATGGTTGCATCTGGGGCAACTGGTGTTTTGTTTAATATAACCATTGGGTTTTCCCAAAAGTCATAAAATGTTAAATTCTCTATTAGTTTTACTTCATCAAAGTATGTAATAAACTTTGATAAGTTTTGCATTAATTCAGTATTAGTTGTACCTAAGTCACTTACTGGATCTAAGTTACTCCAACTTTTGTATGCACCTGCTAGTAGCTCATCTGCTCTGCGTGTTAGTCCACTGTTAGAATCACCAATGTAATTTGGATCAATCCAATCAGTTCCACTGTTACTTGGGTATGTAAATATTTGTTTCATATCAGCCATTAATAAATCCCCTGTTTGCCGCGTCTATTGTAGGCGTGCTGTATTATGCCTTCAATTTGCTTTTTGTTCTTTAACAGGAATTCAGTTCCCGTCTGTGTGTCAATTGCTTGTATTGTTATATTTACCGCAGGCTTGACACCACCAATTTCTTTGTTTGGTGTAACTGTTGCTGGTCCTGTAACTAGCTCTGCACCTGCTTCTCCAACAATACCAGTTTCACCTGCAGCAATTTTACCACCATCTGCGTACAGACTTGGTATCATATTGCGTGCCATATGTGAGCTAAACGGGTCACCTGCAAATTGACTAAAACTATCAACTGTACCCTTTGTATCAAATAAGCTGGTTAGTCCACCGCCCTTGCCACCAAATAAATTACCAAACATACCAAGTATGTCATTTAATAGTGTTCCACCGTTAAGTGTATCATTAATAAGGTCTGCTAATACTTTACGCCAACTTCCTGCAAATGTTTTGAAGTTTAATGTACCATTGGCTAATCCATCAGCAAGTTTTCTGTTGAAGTCTTTGTTGAAGCTTTCAACATACTTTTCACCTTCAGTTCTCATATCTTCTGTTGTTTCTTTTAATGTTGTACCCAGTCCTTTCATAGACTCTTTGGTTTCATCAATTTTTTCTTGAAGCTTATTATGAATTTTCATATATTGCTCAATAGTTATTAATTGCTTTTCATATGCTTCTCTGTTTAAGTCTTGTTGTTCAGTTAACCTTTTTAACTGTGTTTCCATTGGATGCAAACTATCATACAATGACAGTGCTGCTTCTTTGAGATCTAATTTAGCTTGAGCATCTGCTTCTTGATTTCTAATAACTCTCATTATTGCATCATCATAATTCTGCAGACTTGCAATTAATGCCTGTGTTGCTGGATCAAGTTCAACTAATCTTTGTTTTAGTTTAACTACTGCTAAAGCCATTTGACCTGTTGTATCTTCACCAGCAGCAATTTTTCTCTCCAATGTTTCAATCATAGCGTTAATTTCTGCTATTTCTGTTTCTACTGGAAATAGTTGTGCTTGTAATCTAGTCCATTCTGTAGCCCATTCTTCAGCAGCTGTTTTGGCTGCGGCTTGTTCTTCAGCTAATCTCTTAGTTTCATCTGCTAAGTTACCTGTTGCTGTTGCGTTGGCAGTTGCTCCAACTGTTGAACTGCTTTGTACTGCTATTAAGGCTTCTTGTACTGCTCTTTGTCTATCTAATTCTGCATGTAAGGCATCATATTCTGTACCTGCAATACCGGCTGCTTCAGCGGCATCTAATATAGCTTTTGTTACTTCTTCTGGTAACATACCAAGCACTGCTTGTCCGGCATCAGTGGCTGCTGTTTTTACATATTCAAATCCGTCTTTGGCCATTGCACTTAATGAACCTGCTACATCTCTAGCTGATTTGTCAAAAGTACTCATTCCTGGAATTAGATCAGCTAACCAATTGTATGCGTCAATTAAACTATCAACAAAATCATAAAACTTGCCTTTTATCCAATCAAGTACTTCACCCATTTTTCCATATAAGAATCTACCAAAGTTTGCTAAAGCACCACCTAAACTATCAAGCACTGCTTGTACTTGTGCTATTGTTCTACCTAAACCATTGTTCAAACTAAACACTGCAGCTAAACCTGTTACTAATCCAATTAATCTTCCAATAGGACTCATCTTAAATGCAAGGTTTAGTATCTTCATAGCTGCACCAGATCTAGCTATCCAAGAAAACAATTTTATTCCAACTATTGTACTTGCTACTGTGGCAAAGAAGCGTGAATGTTCAACTACAAATGCAATTGAATCACCTAACGCTTTAACCATTACTGCTAATCCTTTACCTAATGCTTCTGCTATGTCATTTATAGCTTCTTTGTTTTTATCTATAAATCCTTTGACTCTTGATAATTGTATTTTAAGTTCATCAAATACACCACTTTCCATTGTGACTTTTTTGAAGTCAGTCCAAGCATCACCCATCATGCTTATTTGTCCATCCCAAGTCTTAGCCATATCTTTTGTTGCACCTGCTAAACTTGTACTACCATTCTCAAATGCTTCACGGATCATGCGTTCAGTTTCTTCAGCTGTATATTCTACACCTTCTTGGAAACCAAGCATGCTCTTAACACCTTTTTCACGGAACATATCTGCAGCAGCAATACCACCACTGAATGCTCTTTGTAATTGACTTGATACTTCTTGGAAACTCATTCCAGTAGCCGCGGCAATATCACCAGCCATATCTAATGTGCTGGCTAGTTGATCTACGCTACTTACTGTTAATAAACTTGGAGCAGCTGCCGCCATATCTTCCATAGCAAATGAACTGCGTTTTGCTGCTGCTTCAACAATATCTAATGCTTCTGCACCTGACTTGGCGTTACCTGTAATAAACTTTAACTGTACACCCAAGTTCTCAAACTGTCTGGCAGTATTCATAAAACCTTGTGCAAGTTTAATAGTACCTAACGCTAAACCGGCACTGGCTGCTAGTGTGCCCATAGTCTTTAATGCACTGTTGGACTTTTTAGCGTTGGCGTTTATTTTACCTAACTGTTTGTTAGTTTTACTTAAGGCTTTTGATGCCTTGTTATTAGCAACAATATCAATTTCATATCTACTTGTACCGCTCATAGTATTGTCATCCTTTTATTTTTGTTTGGTCTTCCTAAGTGCTGGTTCAACAATACCTCTGGGTGCTTGTCTACTTGTAGGCCTGCCTTCAGACCCGTCTAATATACTTGCGTACCCAACACGGTTATCAAGTATCTTTTTTCTATTTGAGCGTTCATTTATTTTTAATTTGTTTAACTGGCGCCACTTTCTGCGTGCAGCACCAGTGTCTATTGGTGTTGTTGTGCGTAGGTTCTTTTCAAGTTCATTAACATAGTTGCCCCAATCAGCGTTAACTTGATTAAGGATTTCTTTGTAAACACTTTTACTGCTTTTACCTTTTAACATAGTTACTTCCCTTTATTGGCGGCTTTTTGAGCGTTAGTTTTATACTCATAGTATTTAGCCCACCCTTCTAATTCAATGTGTGACACATTATTCATCACCCACTCAACACTTTGACCTAGACTTTCTGCTACCCTAAAGACAAACAGTAGTTCTAGATCTTTACTTAGTTTCCCAGGCTACGCTTTGCCTCTTCTTTTGCCTCATTCATTGCCGTAACAACTCTGATAATAACCTCTGGATCTACTTCTCTCATTAGTACAACTTTGTCTGCGTTTGTGAATACTCTGTTTCCATCTTTATCAAGTGATTTTGCAATTAGTGTTTCTACCAATGCTTCTACTGTCTCACCCTTTGAGTGTAGATCAAGTATTTTCTTTTCACTAGCAAATGTTGTTGCTGTTTTGAAATAGATAGTTGTGTCCCATTCTGGAACTTCAACTTGTTTTAATTCTTGTGATAATGCATTTCTAAAATGTTGCGTTGCATTACCTAATACGCTTTTGTTTTCTTTGCTCATAATATATCTTCCTTGTTGTTGTTTGTGATTAATATCACAGTTGTGTTAGCCTCTTAATAGGGGTACTAACATTGTAATATTATGGGCCCGTTAAGACCCATAATAAAAGTTTTACTTAACTGGCTGCAGTAATGTCTGTAGTCAGTTCACCTGAACCTGTAAAGCTCAAACTTACAGTTTGAACATCACCTAGTGCTGCATTATTGTCAATGCTTGTAATAATTGCTGTACCTGAAAAACTCATATTTCCACCATCTACTGGGTAAAATACTACAGCTATCTCAGAACCAACAGCGGCAAAGTTTGCTGCTTGTGGATCTGCTGGATTATCATCAGTAAAGTTAGCGTCTGCTGAACCTTCCCATGATCTTAATCCTGCTTTATAGTCTTTCCAATCAACTCCCATATATGCACACTCCAGCGTCTCAGCTGACTGTGTTACATTCCATGAAGTTAACATTGCAATGTTTGTACCTGCTATTGACAGAGCACCATCTTTTCCTGCGTAACATGTTGACATAATTATGTCTCCTTATGTATTATTTAATTGATAACAGTATTCTGTTGTGAACACCATCCTGCAACTGGCAAAAGGTGCACTTTCACCGGTTGTTACAGTCTCTACTCTTGAGAGCCTAATATCTTGTACAGTATTAGTTAATGTACGGTCTGCCATTAGTGTATTTTCAATAGCTTCCACAGCAATATTACGCTGTGTATCTCTTTCTCTTCCACCAACAACAAGCACTACCGCAATCTCCAATTCACCCATACGCTCTAAACCAGATGAACCCATAGTCATTGTAATATCAACTATTTCTTCATCTGTGCTTTCAACATATACGGCTGGAAATGCTGTTGCGGCTAGTTCCTCAATCACTATAGGATCTCTTTGAACTTTGCCTAGTCTTACACTGCGTTGAGCCTTTAACAACTCAACTACTTTTACTAGTATATCTTCTCTGCGTGCCATTATCTATACAACCTAGTTTGACTTACTTGTCTGACATCTTTGTTTTGGTCAATTGAACCATCTCCATCAAAGTCATATTTTATACCTACACCAAATTGTAGTTCCCATTCTTCATTATAGCGTTCTTTGTAAAACTCTATTTGTTCTCTAAACGGGTCACCCTCTGGTCTAAATGTACTAAGTCTTGGTAGTATATAAGCATACATAGTATGATACACTGTAGTTTTAGTCCACTGTGCTTCAACTAACTTACTACTGTCAAATTCAGTTCTGCTGTAGAATTTGTTCCACCACTTGAATTGAATCATATTAATAACATCAGTCTGTGCCTTGGCCAGTTCTTCTGTCCAGTCATCAACACCTTGTTGGAATACTTCTGGTGCATATTCTTCTAAATCTGTATTTGTAGCAAATGCCATTTAACTTCTCCTGTATTAGTTTGTTACAGGGCGTAGAGCCCTGTAACTAATGTCTAATAATATTAGACTGCGTCCTGTACAATTACACCGCGTGCTGCATCAATAACTGCAACTTGAAAAGCTAGGCTAGAAACTATATCAGTTCCAACTGCACTGGCTCTTCTTTCAGATTCTAACTGAACGCCACCTTGCATAGCAATTCTCATAGCGTCACCAGAGAATACTGCAAACTTAACATTTGTTAATGATGTGTTAGTATCATTCAAATAGCTTGATACATAACACGGTGTGCCGGCTAATACCCCAATAAAGCCTGACCTCATAGCAGAATTTTGAATATCTGCATTAGCAAATGCTGATGATCCAATTTGCTTCATAAAGTCACCGTATGCTGCTGCTGAAACTACACAGTTAAGTGGTCCTGTTTCACCTGCGTTACGGATTGTACCAATTGCTTTGTACAATTCATCTAACACAGTATGAGTTCCTGTTTCAACCCATTCAGCTGTTGTTAAGCCAGCCATTGCTGTTGATACCATAGTATCTGCTTTGGCAGCCACTGCATTACCCATTGTGCGTCCTAAATCTGCTGGATTTACGCCACCAATGTCACGCAAAACTGAGCGTGCTGCAATTAGTTCTAAGTCCATTGTTACTGGTGTTGTACCTGGCTTAAGAACAGTTAAGTCTACGCCTGGATCTGCTTCAGTAGTAATTGACTGAGCTGCTACTGCATCTATTTTAGCTACTTTAACTGAGTCTGAACCTGCTGGAACATTTACAGTTGGAATCAATACACCTGGAAGGTATAGTGAGTTTTCTTGTGCAGCAAAGATTGTTGCTGCTTGTGTTGGCACCATTAAATCCGGTAAAGAAAATCCTGATGCGTATTGGTTAGTTGTTGCCATAATATTTTATCCTTTTATATTATAAATCTTAAACCTTGCCTTGAGCCTTCATCTTTTTATAGATTTCTCTATGCTCAGGCTTGTTTAAGTCAAGTTGTGCTAAATCCAAACTCTGTGGATCAGCGTTATTTGTATTACCCGTAGAACCTGCACCACTTGGGCCGGCACTTTTGAAATAAGTGTTACTTGATAGGAACTCTTCAACTAGATTATCAACGCTAAAAGGGTCAGCATTATCTGTGTACCTTTGTTTGCCTTCTTTGTCAGTAACTATTACAGTACCTTCAGAATCTAATTTAATGTTCTGTCTCAATAATTGAGCTACTTGATCAGGAGCAATACTTTTATTGCGTGATGCTGCATCAATTAATGCTCCATCAATCTTAATGCTTTCAAGTTCAGTTCTAAGTCTGTGGATTTCTCCTTCTGACTTTTCTTTCTGCTTCTTGAGAACACCATTAAAGTCTTCCTTCTTGATCAGTGTCTCTTCCTCAACTTGCTCTTTCAAGCTCTTGAGTGCGTTATATTCCTCTAAGTTAACATTTTCATATTTCTTGTTAACTTGGGCAACACGCTTGCCAATCAATTCATTAACCTCATCTTGAGTGAATGTCTTAGCTTCAACCTGGGATTCTGTATTTTGGCCTGTTGCTGTATCCCCAGTGTCTACAGTTTCAGTTTGTGTTTCCACACCATGATTGTTATCAATTGTCATGTCAATATTCCTTTATTAAGTTTAGGGTTGGATACTAAATGTATCATACTTTATATATCTTTATTTATCCTTTTAATCTTCATCAGATTCAATGGGTACCCAGTAGTGTCTGCAATTGTATCCGCCTCTTACTACAAACGGATCACCTGGCTCTTTGCCAGCCCAGCTACTACCACTCCACTTGTTTTGTATTTCATCTATTGTTAGTGTTTGTCCCAACAACTGTCTACAAAACGGTCTGCTTGTTTCAATTAGTCCACCACTGTACTTGAAACTTGTTATTCCCAAGCGTGTGGCTCTTGCTTTAGCAAATGCACCATCAAAACTACCTACAACGCTATCCACTGCACTCTTCATGCGTGTGATTAAACTAGCACTTGTATTAACATCACCTGGTAATAAAGCTCTAATAGCCGCTACTGTGGCCGCTATTTCTGTTGCATTAGTTCCTGGTGTTAGTTGCATCTTGCGTAGTTTCCGTTGTAATTTGCGTATACTTGGCTTATTAGTATCCATTTGTATTCCGCTAATTCTTCCTCTTACTTGATTTACTATACTGTTTATACCTAATCCGGCTACAGTTGCAAGTACAACTGTGCTAACTACATCTTCACTTTGACTGTTTAGTGTAGTACTTAGAGTATTCTGACTTTGTGTTAATAATGTATTTTCTATACTTTGATCTGCTATATCAACAGGTAAGTCACTTTGACTTATAAAGTCTTGACTTATATTGGTTAAAGGTTGTGCCACAGTCCTAACAGTCTCACTATATCTATTGAATGCTGTTATGATCTGTGGTCTTACCATCTCTACTGGTAACCCCTGAGCTACCAATTCCGCTATTTCATTTTCCAATGCCTTAACATTATCAAATACACCTGAGTCTATTTCATCAAGTGTGCGTTGTAAGACCTTATCATGTTTCTTAGTGCTGAAAGCCAACTTTATTCACCCTCATGTGTAAAACCCATTTCATCAAGTGCCAAGTGTTGCTCAAGTGTTTCTGCAACAACTGTTTTACCTGACATAGGATCTGTCATTTCATGTGGCTCAAAGTCATCTTTATTCATATCAGCTAAGATTTCACTTTGTAATTCATCATCATCAACTGTGAGTGCAACAACTTGTTTGCTTATTTCATCTTGGAACATCTTGTTGTTTACACCACTACTGCGTGCTTTCATTAAGAAGTCTAGTTCCAAATGTTCATCTCTCATATCAAATGTATCTGGATAATCAATAATGAAGTCTTCTGGCATACTTAATGCTTGCCAATCCAACCACATAATCCACATTTGGTATTCTGTTTCTTGTAGTGTATCTGCAATATCACTTAGTTTAGCATTCAATAATTGACGCTCAGTTTGTAATGCTACTCCACTCATTGGTGTTCCGTGTGTAGCTTGTATGCTTGAAGTATGTGTCATGCGTTGTATTGCTGCTACACTGTTTTCAATACTGCGTAATATAGTGTCTGTTGTGTTTAAGCTAGGTTGTAACAAGTATGGTTTCAATCCTGGATCAACACTTTCATCTAAGTTAAGTATACTACCAGCACCTGCAACTGCATCTGTACTTGTAGGCTTAACTAATGTAGGATGTGAACTTATTCTTATGTGAGATTCAATTTCACTCATACAGTTGTATATAAACTTCTGTTGGTTGGCTACATCTGCTACCAAACTAATACCTACACCTTTTGTAGGTGATCTTAGTGGAGCGTGGAATACAAAAGGAATATAACCTAAAGGATTAGGATACTCTGTATGTTCTGTAATAGCACGGTATTCACCTTGGTCATCTTTGGCTACTTTGTATTTTTCTACATAGTCTTTGTGCCAACAAGTAAATGTAACATACTGATCATTCTCTGATTCTCTTACTTTGATGTATTCAAGTTCCATCTTGCCTGCAATGTTTCTTTCATAGTACCAATCTAAAACATTTTGTGGTGTATACATAGCCGCATAAGCACGGATTGAAAGAGCAATTGCTTCAGCTTGTGTTTGTACTTTGTATGCTGGCTTATCTACCAGTATCCAAGTACTTCCGTGTACCATTGCTAAATCATTGGCAGTCTTTAAGAAACTGTCCATGCTTTGTCCTTCTTGGTCTGTGTCATACAACCACGCATTAACTAATGGGTTGTTGATTAACAGTCCTAATTCTCTTTTTGGAAGTGTTCTAAATAAGAAACTTCTGTAAATATCTACAGTGGTTTGCACATGGTTATCTAATGGTGTTGAGTTTAATCTCTTTCCATACTGGTCTCCTGGTGCTTGGTTTTCACCAATGTACTGTGTTAAGTAACTACCACTTTTATACAATTCACCACCCACATATGATTTGTAATGATAATTAGCCTGTTCAGCCACTTGAGTGTAGCTTGGATGGGTTTGTTCTATTTGTTCTAATGTTAACATAATTATATTTTCCTTTTAAGGTAGTACTTTCAACAGTGATCAATTGTTGAGTCTATATTTGTTATTTATCCTTTTAATAATGCCCAAACAACTGAGGACTTCTGTCCAAATGTTCTGGCTTATCTCTTCTTATTGGATTAATCCAATGTACTAAGTATCCCAATGCATCATTCATGTGTGAAAGATCATTTGTTCCATTCTTATCTGGAACTTGTGTTCCTTGTTTATAAGTTTGTCCACTTATACACTTGATTAAGTTCTTACATTTGGGGTCTATGTATAGCTTTACACTACCATCTGTTGCTTTTAGACTAGCGTTTACACTTGCTATTCTATCTTTTACAGGTGGATTAATGTTCTTTACTTTGAGTTGAAATCCACTGTTTCTTAGTATGTGATGATCACTTGTATTTGAACTAGTTTTGCGTGCTTTTCCTGACGCATCTGGATAAACCCATAATCTATTATCTGGATAACGGTTTAACAATTCCTCTGCTAATTCAAATGTATTTGATCCGTGCATACTAATCTCATCTATAACGCTTATTTCATTACCATTAACTCTGGTAATCATTGCAACTAGTGGGCTAACATTAAAGTCCATTCCCACATGTAATATTTCATTCTTCTTAAAGTCTCTGTCTTGTGGCTTTATGTGTGTACTACTATCCCAATTGTAATAGATACTACCAGCAAATGTTTCAAAGCTGGCTTCATATTCTTGTTTGAACTCACGCTCACCTAATTCATTGCGTGCTGCTTCAATCTCTTCTGGTAGTACATTACCACCATCTAATGTTGTGTACTGAAACGCACTCCAATTCTCTTGACTATGTGCACCTTGCCATAGTTCATATATCCAACTACCTTTGCCTTGTGGAGTTGTAATAAACATACCACCACCTTGTCTGTCTGACAGGGCTGGTCTACATACTTCTGTCCACATTTTATGATCAATCATAGCTGCTTCATCCATTACCAAGTAATCCATACTAACACCACGCAAGTTATCTGGGTTATCACCACTGCGTAAGTATATAACACTGCCATTTACTAGTGTTATTTCTAAATTACTTTCATTAATCTTCTTAGCCCAACGGGCTCTTATAAATTTTTCTTTAATGTCATCCCACAGTATTTGTCTACACATTTTATATGTTGGTGCAACATAAAAGATCTTACTATTGGGAAACCTTGCGTGCTTGGCCATCTCATGCATACTAAGCCAACTCTTCCCCCATCTACGCCCTGCTACTACAACCTTGAATCTATTAGGGTCATCACTTACTGTCTTTTGTACATCACTTAGTGGCATTGTTGTTTCCACTGTTAACATACAATCCAAAGAATGCTGCACCGGCTCCAACAATAGTTGAAATAAAGCCTGCTTGTGCATTAGTTGGACTATCTAATCCCATAAACCATTGTGTGCTCTCATAGAAAGCAAACATATAGCAAAGTATTAGCAACCTTGGTATAACACGCCACGCATCAAGTTGTTTGGGGGTTAGTTTCATTTAACCTATTACCGGTAAATGTTGCCACAGTATAAGTGCAATACCTAGTACTACTATTACTGCCCATACCTTTTTATCTTTTAAATATTTTTTCATAATATTTCCCCTTTAACTTGGCTACTTGCCGTATTTCTTTTTAGTCTTTTTCTTTTTCTTTTTATAAGCCATTTTTAATCATCCCTATCACTGTTGATACTACAAGGATAATAAGCACAGCCCAAATCCGTGTATCAATCTTCTCAATTGCTTTAGATTGTTTTGCCATATCAGCTTCCAAGTGTCTCAAGTGGTTATCTTTAATACTTTTGATACTGTGTTTAATATCCACAATATCTTTTGCGTTTTGTTCTGTGACTTCCGCCCACTTGTGATCTTCCTGTTTGCTCATAATAGCTTTACCTTATATTAGTCTGTCCAAGGCAGGATAGTTCCTGCTTCTTCATCTAGTGGACTATCACTTTGACCTAAACACTGTTTACCTAACCATATCTGCATAGTAACATTGTTCTTTTCAATAGCGTTTCTCCACTGTGCTCTACGCAATGTAACCTTTCCCATAGTTTTACCTTGGTTAATTACATCTTTGTAGTTTCTTTGTAATGTATCTGTACTTACACCTAATACATGAGCACACTCTGTAATTGTGCATTGTATTTCTAATAGGCTTTTTAGTACATTTACATCTATTTCTATTTTTGGTCTTCCCTTGGGTTTAGCCTGTTTTCCTTCAGTGTGTTCCTCATTTTTACTCATGGTAGAGCTCCTTAACTGTTATTCTTAAGTTCCGTCTAGGTTAATCCAAGCACCGTTTTGGTAACCTCTAAACTTGTTGGTACTACTATTATAGTACATCATTCCATTTGTTCCACTAGGGTCACTAGCTTGACTGCCTAGTTGTATAGTGTTGTGAAACTCTGTTGGTGGATAAACATGAAATTCATCTTTGGTACCTTCCCACATTACTTCTTCACTGAAACTGTTAATACCATTATCATATGTAAATGCTTGTAGCCAATGTGGACTGGTTCCATCATTGCTTCCACTTTGTCCAACAAATCCACCTGGATAAATGTATTGAGCACTTCCATTAGTGTTACCTGCATCTGAATATATACCATACAGTTGAGTTACACCTCTAGTATCTCTGCCACTTACTGCACCATCAGTGCTCAAGTTACGCTGCAATTCAATACCCACTGTGTTAGCTGATGCAAGAGTTTTACTTTCAAAGGCTGCTATTTCACTATAGTTGTCTGCTACATTTTTAATACCATCAGTGTTTAGTTTTGGATAAATGTGAAATTCATTCTTGGTACCTTCAAACAATGTTTCTTCACTAAATGTACTAATACCATCATCATATGTAAATGCTCTAATCCAGTTTGGACTTGAGCCATCATTGCTTCCACTTTCCATGGTAATACCACCTGGATAGATTTCTGTTGCACTTCCATTGGTGTTACCACTATCACTAAGTACTGTCCATAATAATCCAGCACTGCGTGGTTCTCTGCCACTAACTGCTCCATCACTGGTTAAATCTCTAGCTATTGCTATACCTGTGTTTACTGAGGGTGTTGAGCTGTTTTGATTTTTAAACCAGGCTTTTTCAGTTGGTCCAGTTGTTACATTTGTTATGCCACTTATGGTATTGTTGGCTAGGAAATGTTTTGGGTCAGCGCCAATAATTACTGCATCACTTCCATCACTACTAGTGTAAAGTGTTTTATCTGCAACATCCATAGCAACTTCATATTGTGCTAAACTGCCTGCTGGTGATCCTGTACCTCTGCGTAATTTAATTGTACCCATTAGTTCAAGTCAACCCATGCACCTGCGGCATAGAGCCTTAGCTTGTCTGTGGTTGTATTGTAATATGTCCAACCATTTTCTGGACTACTAGGATCAGCACTTAATTGTGCATGCCCAATTGGAACTTCAAACTTTGCTTTATCAATATCAACTGTTAATGCTAAATCTGTGCTTCTTACACCGTCTCTGGCTTCAACACGGAATTCTTCAGCTTGTACTATCATTGGTTTGAAATCATATCTTGGACTGTTACCGTTGAAGTCATCTTTAACTCTCATTATGTACCCACCATTGGCACCAAAAATATTCTGAGTTATTTTGATTGCACTTTGATCATCATATTCTTTTCTAAAGTCTACATAATAGTCACCAGCATAATTTGTAACACCTGTACGCCCGTGTGTGTTATCTGGGTCAAGTGTAATATTCCATACATAAGCACTAGCAGCTGTATTAAGTTGTCCAACTTGAGAAAACACTTTACCATTACTATCAGTACACATTAATTGTGCTGCGTTCCAACTGCTATTGTCTGTTACCAAACTTAATACTGGTGTTGTTAGATTGCTTGCTGTTCCATCTATAACTGCATTAGTTCCATCCCAAGTAAAGTCAGCTTCACCGTTAAGGTTATCTGCGGTAGCACTACCTGTGATAATGCTGTTGTCTGCATTGTTGTTTATTACAGTTTGTGTTGGAATAGTTGGTTGGTTGGTTAAACTGTTGTAGTCACCATCAAACGCATCTGTTATTCCATATCCACTAATTGTTGTTGGTGTTGAAGTAATTGCACTCCATGCCAGTGTAGTTGTGTTTAATGCACTAAGGTCTACACTATTGCCATTAGAGATGCTGAGGTTTGGATTAGCAAAACTTAGTGTTTGGTTATCAGTCTCACTTGTCAAATAGCCTGCATCATTTGTCCATTGGCTAATGTTACCTGATTTGTTTGTAAATGTATCTGTTGAACTTGGTGTTACAGTTCCTGTTGTAGTACTATAACCTGCGTCATTACTAAATGTACTTACAGGTAATGCATCTACTTGTGTACTTGTATAGTATGGAGTCAATGCGTTGGCTTTTAGATAAGCTTCATCATTTGTCCATTGACTATTGCTTCCTGATTTGTTTGTAAATGTATCTGTTGAACTTGGTGTTACTGTTCCTGTGTTGGTTGTGTAACCTGCGTCATTTGTCCATTGTGAGTTGCTTCCTGATTTGTTTGTTAGTGTATCAGTACTTGATGCAGTAATATATCCTGCACTGTTGGTAACATCTGCACTTGTTAAAGTTCTCTTGTCATATCCACTACCATTACCAATAAACACATTACCAGTAGTTAAGTTTGGAATATCATTTGTACGCCCTGCACCCATCAAGAACATTTGTCCTGTGTTAGCGTGTACTCTGATAATCTTAGCTATTTTTTGTACTGCTTCACTACTGCCTGTTGGGCGTGTGTTTGTTAGTTTTGAATTGTTTACATACAGTTCATCACCTACTGCCCAAGTTTCACCTTCTGTAGTTCCTGTTGTGTCTATGTTCTTTAGATCACCGTATGTACTAATACTACCATTATTGTTGTTGGCAATGTCTGCACTAGCAATACCAAATGCTGGCATCTTGGTTGGATCATCAAAGTCAGCTATCATAACTTCTGGTGTGTTGCCTGAATGTCCACTTATGTAAACAGGTTGTCCTGCCGTAATAGTTTCTCTTGCTTTGGCAGTAAAATGTTGTACTCCAAAGAAGTCTGAAGTAACACTGTTGAAACTAATATCACTTGTTTCATCAATGCTTACGGTTCCAGTTGTAGTAATTGGTCCACCTGTTAAGCCTGTTCCAGTATCTACTCTTTCAACTGTACCTGTTGTACCGCCTGAGCCTGTTACTTGTGCAGGGTTAATGTTTAGGGTTACTAAATCTGGATCATCTATTACTGTTACTTCTAAATTCTCATCATCTGTTGGTAGTGTTGTATATACAGTCATTATGGTGTTACTCCTTGTTTTAGGAATGCGTTGCCTTGTAACAGTCTAGTCTTAACACCAGCATCTGTTGTCATAACAACATCATATACCCATGTTCCTGGGCTCATTGAACCTGTTACTGTATCTGTTAAGTTAATGCTGAATGTACCTGCTGCACCATTCTCAATACTTGTATTAAAGTCTACATGTGAGTCATCATTGAAACTGCTTTTTAATCTTCCGCTGAATGTGTAGTTTGTTATATCTACTATTACACTATCTTCTTTAACCTGAAACGCTCTGCGGAAGTCTGCGTTCTGGTTAATTGTTATGTTGTATGTGGCTGCCATTAGTTTAGTAAACTCCTCAGTATAAATTCTAATCCACTGTATCCCCACTTAATTGCAAGGTATATAACAGCCAGGTTAGATAGGGTTGTTAGGCTCTTTAATAATTTTTCTAATTCTTTATGCATAATTGATTTCCTTGTTGTTGTTTTATTACAAGTTTATTTATCCAAATTCAAACCGTAGAAAAAAGCCCAGACATCAACAAGGAATGCAAACAGTCTGGGCCAGCCAATCAAGGCAGAACCCCCACTGTTTGATTAGCGTTTGTATTTAGCTCTTTTTTGTAATATTTTCTGGCAGAAGGGTAAGTGTACCAATGTTCATTGATCACGCTTGTATAAGCGTATATGAGCGTCTAATCATGGAAAAACCCATGCTATACTGAGATAACATGGGCTTAGTGTGGTTTAATGCTTGCGTTACTGTACTATAGTATCCGGAATCAACTATATTCAATAGCCATACTTGCATTGGTCCTGCAAGTATTTATGCCTTTATGCCTTTTTCCACTTTGTAATTGAAGAGGGTTTTATTCTTCTTCTGGTGTGTCTAGTTCAACATCCACATGTTCTACTACCGGTGTTGGTTCTTCTAGCTTGGTCTTTTTAGGTCTTGGTTTGTTAACTGCTACAACTTGATTAAACAAGTGTGCTAACAGTGTAGTATCATTCCATACTTTGTATTGAGCATAACCCTGTTTTACTGTGTGTGCTTTGGCAATGTCAAGTGTTACAAATGTGTTATCATCTGTTTTCCACTCATTACCTTCTTTGTATTGTACTGTGATCATAGTATTTCTCCTGTATATTATTTATACAAAAAACCCACAGTGCATCTTGTACTACGCTGTGGGCTGAATTTCTCTTGGTAATCTCTATTGAGACATTGTATTTATATTACGCTGTCTCC
>Ga0213869_10000659_pt1 | contig 27222 bp, 32 predicted proteins | sample PICome_10_FD_160083 | JGI IMG/M metagenome (GOLD analysis project Ga0213869, IMG submission 160083) | Coastal seawater microbial communities near Pivers Island, North Carolina, United States - PICO132 | ecosystem: Environmental > Aquatic > Marine > Coastal | place: USA: North Carolina...
TGAAACTGGTTGAGTCTCTTGAAAAAAGAGAAAAGGTAAAAAAGAAAATTAAAAGTGCTTTAACGTATCCAGTTGTAATGTTTACAGTTGCAATCACAGTAATGGTTTTTATGTTAATCAAAGTTGTTCCTGTTTTTGCTCAAATGTATGAAGGTATGGGTGTAGCACTACCAACTCCAACAGCAGTTATTATGAACGCTAGTGATTTTATGAGAGGACAAGGCGGCTTGACTTTATTTATTGTATTACTAGTTTCTTTTTTTAGTTTTAAATATATTACGAGTAAAATTCCAAAAGCGAGATATTGGTGGCATGGTAGGGTTTTGAAGATGCCAGTTTTTGGAGATATGATTTTAAAATCATTGATTGCTAGAATTTCACTAATTATGGGAAATCTAAGTTCTGCTGGTGTAAATTTATTAGAAAGTTTAGAAATTGCTAAACAAGTAAGCAACAACGACGTAGTAACTCTTGCAATTGAAAATGTAAAAAAAGGAGTTTTTTCAGGAGATACACTTACAAAATTATTTTTAAAAGAACCAACTTTTCCACCAACCTTTAGTCAGTTAATTTCCGTTGGAGAGCAAACAGGAAACTTAGATGAAATGTTCAATTCAGTTTCAAGTTATTATGAGGAAGAGTTTGATACTGCAGTTGATAACATGTCTAGTTTAATAGAGCCGATCATGATTGTATTTATGGGAACTATGATTGGTGGATTAATGATCGCGATGTATTCGCCTATATTCAATGTAGGTGCAATTATTGGACAATAAGTTTAATAATTTTTTATTAAAATTAAATGATTTACCCAATCGGTTGCAGAAGTTTTAAACATTACTTCATCCATAATCTGGCCAATAAAAAAAGTTCCTAAACCACCTGGTTTAATATCATCAACATTTCTTGGTTTGATATTTGTCGGTATAGCAGGCATACCTTTATCATATAAATCAATTGTTAATTGATTGTTGTTAAAACTAATTTCAACCTTCAGACTATCAGATGTTTCTTGTCCACTATAAGCATGCTTGACAATATTTTGAGCAGCTTCTGCTAGTGCTAAAACGACATCATCACTTGTTGATTTAAAAATATTATCTTTAGCAAGTATTTCTCTCGCAAAATTTCTTATCTCTTTTAAACTTGATGAATGAACTGAAAATTCTTTACTTTCAGAAAAAGTCATTACTCAATAATTAATATCTGTTCTAGTTTGGCCATCATTATAACTTTAAGGACAGATTTGCTAATTTCTTTTAACACAACTCTGCTTCCAAGCTCGGCTGCTTTTTGATGACTTTCTATTAAAACAGATATTCCAGAAGAATCCATGTATTGTACTTCCTTAAGGTTTAAATGAACTTCTTTACCACCTTCTATTAAAGGCATAATCACTTCTTTGGCCTTTTCAGTTACATCCATATCAATTTCACCATCTAGGTGAACAGTTGCTATGTTTCCATCTTCTGTAATTTTGTATGTCATTTTTACTTTCTATATCACAAATTGCTAATTTTGATAAAAAAATAAGTAGATATTGCAAAAAATGACCCAATATTGCCACTTGAGTCTTTGTTCATTTTGTAAAATAATGTATTTGTTACAGAAATTAATTAATTAATATAAGGAATATTCAAAATGAAGAATAAACAAAAAGGTTTTACATTGATCGAGCTACTTGTTGTTGTAGCGATTATAGGGATTCTAGCTGCCGTAGGTGTTGTTGCTTACTCAGGTTATACATCGGGAGCAAAAAAATCAGCTGCTAAATCAAACCAAGGTGTAGTAGTGAAATATGTAGCTGCAGAGATGAAAAAATGTTCTATGGGTGAATCTTCTGCCATGAAACATTCAGATGGATCTAACAAACTAAATTGTAGCGGTATGACTGGTGCTGCGGTTGTAACGGCAACAGTTGCAGTTTTAACAGATGAGTTTAAAAATCCATATTCAACAGGTGATAGCGCAATAAAGACTGGTGCTACTGCAACTGCTCCAACTTGTAATGCTACCAATCAAGGTCAAACTCAGATTGGATCTGTTACAGCCAGTGGAGTAGATACGATATTTGTACACACATGCTATAGCGCAACGGCCGCTGATGTTACGTCTAACAGTATGTTGGTTGAATAAATTGAATTAAATGATTACTAGAAGGTCTGGTTTTACTTTAATAGAGCTTCTAGTAGTCGTTGCAATTATTGGAATAATTGCGGCTATAGGTATAGTTACTTATAACGGTTATGTAGAAGCTGCCAAAAAGAAAACGGCTGAAAATGCAATGATGCAACTGTCCTTAGCACAAACAGAATATTATTCAGAAAACTCATCATATTATGGAGTTGGTTCAGGGTCTACTTGTTCCCCAACATCTGCAACGTCTGATACTGTGGAAGCAGCATTAATTGATGGGGCAGAATTGTTTACAGATGAGTTAAGTTACAACGTCTGTATCATATTAAATGATACAAAAAATTACTTTATTGTTTCCGAAAAAAATGGTGGCGGATGTAAAATTAAACTTGACGGAAAACAATTATTTACCAGAGAAGGTTGCTAGATCAGCTCAATGATCATAGAAACACTAAAAAAATTCATAGTTAGTTTTTTTAAAGGTGAATTACACCTTAATACTAAAATTGTAATAACTGTAAGTTTGGGATGGATAATTTTCATAGGATATCTAACCTGGTGGAATGGCCTTAAAAGTTTTGCTGTAGATAAAAGTTTTAAATGGGATGAGTGGTTTTGGTTTGGAATTCTCCCTGCAGTTGCACCTTATATATTTTATTTTCTTTGGAAAAAAAAAGATTTGGAAGATCAATAAACTTTAACTTTATTTTGAGTTCAAATAACGCATATAATGGTGACCTTTACTATAGATTAAATGCTTGATTATAGTTAAGGTTTACTTAATTAACTTTAAAGGAAAATTATGAAAAAAATATATGTAACTTTATTTTTACTAATTTTTTCAACTAATGTTTTTGCCGCACAAACTCAAATAGCTCAAGTAAATGGCATGATGTGCATTAAATGCCAAAAAATGGTAACGGAGGCACTTCAAGCAGCAAGTCCAAATGCAACTGTGAAAGTTTCATGGCCGGAAGGTGTTGCCGTGTCATCTTTCAAAGATAAATCTGATTTAACTAATGAAGATTATAAAAAAGCAATCCTAGGAACAGGTTTTGAGGTAATTAAAGTAGTTAGTGTTGATAAAATTATTACTGATGCTGGCGAAGCAAGAAAATTAGTAGATTAATTACAATTATATTATGACTGTGGCTGACACCCAGATATTGCTTGATAAGCTGCAGTCAAATATAGATCAGTTAGAGCTTGCAAACAAAGGAGCTTTAACTGCATTAGAATTTCGCTTAGATGCGATTTTACAAGCAAATTTGGATACCTTTTGGCTTTTAATTTGTGCAATCCTTGTTTTTTTAATGCAAGCAGGCTTCATGTGTTTAGAGTCTGGTTTATCAAGAAATAAAAACAACATTAACGTAGCTCTTAAAAACGTAACTGATTTTGGAATTGCAGTAGTAACTTTTTGGGCGTTTGGTTTTGCATTAATGTATGGAACCAGCGTATCAGGACTATTTGGTAATAAATTTTATTTTTTTACCACTAAAGTTGCTGGCTACCAAACTTATTTTGTTTTTCAAGCAATGTTCGTTGCAACAGCAGCAACTATTATCTCTGGTGCAGTTGCTGAAAGATTAAAGTTTTTTTCATATGTAATAATTACATTTTTAGCTTCAGGTTTTTTCTATCCAATTGTAGGTCATTGGTCTTGGGCATTTAATTTTGATAACCCTGAAGAGAAATTTGGTTGGTTAGGCCAATTAGGATATTTAGATTTTGCAGGTGCATCTGTTGTTCACTCTGTTGGAGGATGGATTGCTTTAGCAGTATTATTAGTTGTGGGTAATCGTACTGGAAGATTTAGAGACGGCGATACAAAAAAATCTTTTCAAGGTAGCAACACACCGATTGCAGCACTTGGTGCTTTAATTCTTTGGTTTGGTTGGTTTGGATTTAATGGGGGTGCTAATGGTGCAATGGATTTAAAAATTCCATTAATTTTAATTAATACTTTTTTATCTGCATCCTTTGGACTTATCTTTTCAAGTATCATGGGTATTTTAATTTTAAAAAAACCTGAACCATTATTTATGATCACAGGTCCACTTGCTGGATTAGTTTCTATAACTGCATCGTGTGCTTATGTAGATCCTGCTGATGCAATTATAATTGGAAGCATTGGAGGAATTATTTCAGGCTCAACAATTGTATTACTTGAAAAAGTAAAAATTGATGATGTGGTTAGTGCAATACCAGTACATTTAGCAGCTGGAATTTGGGGAACAATAGCAGTTGCTTTGTTTGGAAACTTCGAAATGATGGGGGTTGAAAAAACAAGATTAGAACAATTGTTTATTCAATTAATAGGAATAGGATCAATTGGTAGTTTTTGTTTTTTTGGATCTTACATAATATTTAAAACTATCAATTCTTTTTTTCCTCTAAGAGTAAGCAAAATTCATGAAGAACTTGGTTTAAATATTTCAGAACATAATGCATCAACAGATACTCATGAATTATTAGAGGTATTAACTAGACAAGCAAAATCTGAGGATTATTCAAGTAGAGCACCCCAAGATCCTTTTACTGACAGTGGAATAATTGGCACACAATATAATGTGCTGATGGATAAGTTGGAACAATCTGAAAAACAAAAAAATAAATGGAAGAACAGAGTTTCTCAAGAAATAAAACTAGCAATGAATGTTCAAAAACGTTTGATGCCCAAAAGAGATATTAAAAATTACCCAATATTTGGGCTCAATATTCCTGCAAGAGAAATTTCTGGTGATTTTTATGATTTTTATTTACATGATGATGAGGTTTATTTCACTTTATCTGATGTATCTGGCAAAGGGGTTAATGCTGGAATGGTTATGGCAAAAGCCATTACTTTATTTAAGATTTTTGCCAAACAAAAATTCAAACCTAATGAAATTTTATTGGAAATGAATAATGACTTAAAAGAGACGAATCCTTCTGGTACGTTTATCACTTCGATTGTTGGAAGATACAATATAAAATCAGATTTAGTTGAAATTGCTAATGCTGGTCATCAACCAGCTTTATTAAAGATTGAAAAAGAATTTAAAGAGTTTGCATCAAGCTCGGTGCCATTAGCATTAACTAAGCATAAAAATGAGAATGTTTATCAGCTAGAAAGTTTTAAATTAAATGGTGGGCGAATTTATTGTTTTACAGATGGATTTTCTGAGTGCATGGATGAAAATAGACAAGAGATTGGAATTGAAGGTGTCAAAGAATTAATATTAAAGCATGAAAACCGATCACTGAAAAAAGAATTAGAAAATGCTACTGAAGAAATTAGGTTAAAAACTTTAAAAACAGGAACCTTAGAAAAAGGGATTAAAGAAAATAATGATATTTTAGATGATGATTTAACAATTATAGGTATTGGAAAATAAAAAAAATCAAAATGAGCACTAAGTTAATCAAAATTCTACAATTTCCCTTTTTTTTATAATTTTTCCATATACTAATCTGCATCATGATTAAAAAGATTAGTTGTATTCTTGTATTAATATTTCTTACAAGCTGTGCACAAAATGTAGCTGTTCTTGGACCCACATTGTCTTTTGTTTCAACTGGAAGTATCGGTCACGCATTAATGTCAGGAACTATTAATACAGGAGTTAAACATAAAACAGGAAAAGATGTCAGTGAACATATGGTTCAATCTTTAGATCAACCTTTAGATTGTTCTTTAGCAAACAGCAATGAACTTGATGCTGTTTTTTTTAATGATTATGGTGACTTTGATTGTCACTTAGTAGAAAATCAATAGATTAAACATCCCAACAATCTCTTAATAAGCCATTATATTTATAGTGTTTTAAAATTGAATGTTTGTTAACTTAGTTAGATGAATTCTAATCTTATTGGTTCTCAAAACTTTAAAGCATATTTTTACTTATTTTTTGCAACATTATTTTGGGCTGGGAATTTCACCATTGGAAAATTTGCTTCTATTGAGAATATACCACCATATTCATTATCTTTTCTACGATGGTTACTTGTATGGTTAATTTTATTTCCTTTCACTTATAAAGAAATCTTAAAATTAAAAAGTGAAATATCTAAAAATTTAACTTTATTTTTTATTCTAGGTTTTAGTAGTGTTGGAGTGTTTTCAGCCTTTACATACAATGCTTTAGTTCACACCCAAGTTATCAATGCCTCTTTATTTAATACCGCAATCCCGGCAATGATAATTTTAGTTTGCTTTATGCTTAAAATAGAAAAAACTAATATCTTTCAACTTTCAGGTTTATTGATTTCTGTAATTGGAATTTTAGTAATTATAACAAGGTTAGATCTAAATATTTTACTCACTTTAAACTTTAATAAAGGTGATATTTACATGCTAATTGCAATAACTGCTTGGGGAATTTATTCAGCATTTTTAAAGAAAAGAAATTTTGAAGTATCTCTATTAGCGCTTGTTCAAATTATTTGTTCTTTTGGATTAATTTTACTATTTCCAGCTTTTATTTTTGAAATGATGCAGGGTCAAATTGTTGAAATTAATAACAACCTTTTTTTAATTTTAATGTATGTAGCTATTTTTCCAAGTATTGGATCTTATTATTGTTGGGCAGGCGCTGTTTCAATAATAGGTGCTAATAGAGCTGGAATTTTTTTATCTTTAATCCCATTATTTAGCACAATTTTTGCAATGATATTTTTTGATGAGAAATTTTTATTTTTTCATTTCATTGGTTCGGTTTTAATTATATTAGGTTTATTTTTATCAAACAAAAAAACTACAAATGCTTAAAGTTGCAATACTAGATGATTATCAAAATGTTTCACAAGAGTTTGTGGACTTAAAAAAATTATCAGGAAAATATGAATTTAAAATCTTTAGTGAACCTTTTTTAGATGAAGCAGATGCAATTGAACAATTGGCAGATTTCGAGGCATTACTAATCATGAGAGAGCGTACACCGATTACTAAAAATTTAATCGATAATTTAAATGATCTAAAATATATCATCACTAGTGGCTCAAGAAATAAAGCAATTGATTTAGAGGCTGCAAAGAAAAGAAAAATTATTGTTTGTGGAACAGAGATTAATTTTAATCCAACTTGTGAATTAACTTGGGCTTTAATTTTAGGTTTATCCAAAAATTTAAAAACAGAAATTGATAATATGTATCAAGGATACTGGCAGACAACAGTTGGCTTTGAATTGAAAGGAAAAATTATAGGTTTAATTGGACTTGGTAGAGTTGGCTCACAGGTTGCAAAGATTGCAAATGCATTTGGCATGCAAGTTATGGCTTGGAGTGAGAATTTAGATTTAGATAAATGCAAAGAGTTGAATGTACTCCCATGTAGTAAAGAGGATTTAATTAAAACATCTGACTATATTTCAATTCATGTTCAAGGCGGTGAGCGTTACAAAGATTGCATTACTATTAAAGAATTTGATCAAATGAAAAAGACAACTTTTTTAATTAATACATCACGTGGCCCAATAGTTAATGAGGATGATTTAATTATAGCTTTATCAACAAATGTTATAATGGGAGCAGGAATTGATGTTTATGAAAAAGAACCTTTGCCCGAGGGAAATAAATTAAGATTTTTACCTAATGCATTACTTACTCCACACATTGGTTATGTGACTGCAGAAAATTATAGTATTTTTTATACGCAAATGATTGAAGATCTTGAGGCCTGTGTAAATGGCAAGCCTATTCGTGTTATTGAAAAATAATGGAGTTACCAGTAGTTAACCATAAAGATTATGTTGCTAAAATTGGAGATGATCACAAGTTTCCCATTAATAAATTTGGTGAACTTGCTAAATATTTAATTGATCAAAAAGTAGTCAACAAATTTCACAATCCTAAACCTTGCTCTTTTGAAACTTTAAATAGAGCTCATTCTGAAAATTATATTAATGATATAAAAAATAAAACGTTAGATAAAAATGCAATTAAAAAAATTGGTTTTCCTTTAGTTGATAGTGTGGTTCAAAGATCTTTAGTTGCAACTGGAGGCACTGTTCTAGCATCAAAACTTGCATTAAATTATGGGGTAGCTTGCAATACTGCAGGAGGCAGTCATCATGCAAACTATGATGGTGGTGCTGGTTATTGTGTATTTAATGATGTAGCAGTTGCTGCTCATTATTTATTGGATAGAGGATTTGCCAATAGAATTTTAATCGTAGATTTAGATGTACATCAAGGAAATGGAAACTCAGATATTTTTAAAGATAATAGACATGTCTTTACTTTTAGTATGCATTCAAAAACGAATTATCCTGCTAAAAAATCAATTAGTGATTTGGATGTTGAGCTTGAAGACAATCTTGAAGATGACGCATATATAAAGACACTTAAATTTTACCTAAATGAACTTAGCAATGAAAACTTTGACTTTGTCTTTTATATAGCGGGTGTTGATATTCACTTTAATGACCGTTTAGGTAAATTAAAAATTTCAGATGTAGGGGTAAAAAAAAGAGATGAATTAGTAATTGAAAATTTTTCATCAAAAAGAATACCTATCTGTGGTGTTTTAGGAGGAGGATACAATAAAGATTTTAATAAATTAGTAGAATTACACTCTATATTACATCGAACTTGTGCTAAATTGATTTAAATTATGACAAAAAAAATTAACCCAAATTTAACTGCCGAACAAAAATTGGTTTTATTTGAAGAGGGCACAGAAATGGCTGGTACCAGTGAGCTAAATCATGAAAAAAGAGAGGGAAGTTTTCACTGTGCTAATTGTGGTGAAAAATTATTTGATTCAGATACCAAATATGAAAGTGGTTCAGGCTGGCCTTCTTTTTACCAATCCCTTCCAGATGTGTTTGAAACTAAAACAGATCATCTTTTAGGCTATGCAAGAACTGAGTATCACTGCAAAAAATGTGGTGGCCATCACGGTCACATCTTTGATGATGGACCAAATCCTACAGGCAAAAGGTACTGTAATAATGGTGTTTGCTTAGTATTTAAGCCAAAATAGCTTTTGTTTGAAGATTTCAATTCTAAAAGATTATTTGATTAATTATTAAAATTCATTAAAAGTATCAAAATATGAAAAAATATTTCTTAATTATATTATCTATTGTAATTTTCTCATCTGCAGTTTCTGTTGCGGATACTTCTAAATTAAAAAATAATTTTTTCAGTTCAATAGAAAATTTGTTGGATGGCAATTTTAAAAACACTGATTTTTCAATTAAGTCAAAAGAAGGTAATAAACCTGAAATAGGAATTTTAACTTTTAAACCTTTAAACGATACTGATAACGGATTAACGTTTTTCCAAGGATCATTTTTTACTCATGACGGTGATAGAGAAACTTTAAACTTAGGTTTTGGAAAAAGAATATTAAGTGATGACGAAAGTTTTTTATTTGGTTTAAACGCATTTTATGATCATGAGTTAGATTATGATCACAAAAGAGGAAGTATTGGAGGTGAAATTAGATCATCAATTCTTGAATTAAATACCAATCATTACTTTGCAATTTCAAATGAGGTAACTGGAAAAAATAGTGTTAAAGAGACAGTTGCAGATGGTTATGACTTAGAAATTGGAGCACATATTCCCTATATGCCAAGTGCAAAATTCTATACAAAATTATTTGAATATGAAATTCCAGGAGGATCAGATTTTGAAGGAATAGAATATTCTTCAAGAATTGGTATTCCAAATTCTGGAATGAATATTGAAACAGGCTTTATAGACTATGGAAATAATGGTTATGAAGATCAATGGTTTTTTAAATTAACATACAATTTAAGTAAAATGAATGCTGATAAAAGTTTTATAAGTGACGAAGCTTTTGAAAGAGTTTCAATGAAAGATAAAAAATACGATAAAGTTAGAAGAGAGAACATAATAGTTAAATCAAAAGCTTTCGCTGTAAAAGCAGGAGGATTTTAGTATGAAAAATTTTAAATATTTTATTTTATTTTTGTCATTAATTACTATTTTTGAGATGACAAATTCTAAAGATGCTAATGCTGCTGCTTGTACTGTAACGAATGGAGTGTATTCAGAAACAGAAATTAAAAATGGATGTGAAGCAACTCCTGATTTTTATGAAATTGTAATTTATAAAATGTATTTATGCACAAGTGCTCCAACCATACCAACAACTTCAGCAACTGTAGATTTAACAAACTGCTCTCAAGTATTTAATAATGCTGCTGGCTCTACTACAAATGTTTCGCAGGGTGCGTCTGTTGATTTAACAGGAACTTATACGAGACCTCCTACCGGCACTTACACACATGGTTATGCAATGATGGATAACACTTTTGGAATAACAGCTTCAATTCAAATAGATGGTGAAATGACTGGTCAAGCTGGTGGAACAGGAGTTTATTGTAGAACTGTTGCGGGATCAGGAAATCACACTTCTAGTGGATCTCATAATGATGAGTCAATATGTTCTGCCACAGAAGTAACTGCTGGAAAATATACTGAAACCCTTACTCACTTTGGGGGAGCAGGTGAGGCATGGGAAAGAATAGCTGAAGCAGATAACATCAATGGAACTACTGCATCTATAAAAGGTATATTGGTAGATACCAATGGTCATTTAGCTGCAAATGAAGGTGAAGTTGACAAATTAGAAGGATTAGTTTCTTTTGCAAATGCAATTAATGTAACTTCTGACACTACTTCTTTAACAATGAGTTTTAATTTAGGTGAAGGAATGTCATTAAACCGGGCGGGTGCTGATGTCATTTATATTGGAAGTGGCCCTTTTCAAGCAATAATGACTGCTAATTAGATTTTATTAATTTTTTTACAGCAGCAATTTTAAAAAGAATCTGAATAGTAATTTATTTGAGAAGATCTGTTAATTTATTTTCTTTTTCTAAAGCTCTAACATCATCATAGCCACCCATATGTTGATCATCAAAAAAGATTTGAGGAATAGTTCTTTTACCATTCGCTTTTTTAATCATTTCATCCATGGCACCATCTACTGTTGCAATGTTTATTTCTTTATAATCAACATTATTTCTAGTTAATAATCGTTTAGCCGCTTCACAATAATTACAAAGTGGTCCTGTATAAATAGTAACTGATTTCATGTCTTATAAATAATCATTCTTTTTTATTTTACTAGTAATTTCTTTTCTAGAATATTCAAATTTTTTTCTGTGTTTAATACTTTTTTGATTAACTCTTTTTCTCCATAATCTAAACGAGGTAGGTTTTACAGATCTTCGCATAATCTTAATTACTTCAGATTCTGTCTTACCTGTTTTTTTCTCTATTTCCTCAAAAGTGATCCGATCAGCCCAGGCAGCCCAAATAACCCAATCTGGGTCATTTACCTCTGGCTCAGGATTTTTTACTCTAGTTATGGGGGTGTGACCTTTTTTTTTCATAATTCCTTTATATTTGAAAAAAAAGATTAATGCATTTTTTTTAGCAAATGATATTATATGTCCCGATAGTCCATCTTAGCCATCTTTAGCTCCCGGTTTTTTTGGACTATCATCCTTAAAATGTATCCCCTAAACTATTTTCTATTTTTACAGATTATATTATTTTTATTTATTACTCCTGGAACACCCCGAATTGTGATCATCTCTTATTCTATGAATTATGGTGTTCAAAAATGTATTTGGACAGCACTTGGTGATGTTACTGCAAATATTATTCAAGCAACTTTAGTTATTTTTGTTATTGGATCCTTTTTTTCTGAAAATTCAACTTTATTAAATGTATTTAAATGGATTGGGGTAGCTTATATTTTATATTTAGCTTACGATTTATATAATTCGCAACCTAAAAATATTAATTCCAAAAATATTAATTCCAAAAGTTTTTTTTCTTTTTTTAGAGATGGTTTTTTAGTTGCAGGTACTAGCCCTAAAGCATGGATGTTTTTTCCTTTAATTTTTCCACAGTTTATAGATTTTAATTCAAATTATATTGTTCAATTCTTTATTTTAATTACAACTTATGTTGTCTTAGATTTTTTATCTTTGATTGCTTATGCAGTGCTTGCAAGAAAACTTATTATTTGGATTAAAGCCAACCCTAAAGTTATAAATACAATTTCTGCGAGTGTTTTAGTAATTATAGCTGTAATAATTGTTGTTACTCAACAATATTAACTTAAGTTGATGGTCTTATTGCCACTTGCAATAAGGTTAATTTCTTTATTTAATTGATTATTAATTAATTAATAACAAGAGGAAATAAAATGAAATTAAATAAATTTATATTAAGTTTTGTTTCTGCATTAGCAATTATATTATCTTCATCAGTTACATCTTTTGCAAAAGTTGTAGGTGACAAGATAGTTTTAGGATCTGCTATTTCATTAACTGGTAAATACTCTTCTAATGGTGTTCATACTCAAAACGGTTATAATATGGCCGTTGATAGAATTAACAGCATGGGTGGTATTAAAGTTGGTGGAAAAACTTACAAGTTTGAAATCATTTATTACGATGATGAGTCAAACCCTAAAAGAGCAGCGCAACTTGCAGAAAGATTAATCAAACAAGATGGTGTTGAGTATATGCTTGGCCCATATAGTTCAGGACTAACTAAAGCAATAGCACCTGTTACAGAAAAATATGGTGTACCAATGGTAGAGGCAAATGGTGCTTCAAGATCATTGTTTACAAAAGGTTACAAATATCTTTTTGCAGTACTTGCACCAGCGAACTTATATCTTGATGTTGCTATAGATTTAGCAGTTGAGAAAAATAATGGAAAACCTGTATCTGTTGCAATGGCATTTGAACAAGATGCATTTTCTCAAGATGTGAGATTAGGTGTTTTAGATGCTATTAAAAGAACTGGTTCTAAAAAAGTAATTGATGACAAGCTACCAAAAGAGCTAAATGATATGGCGGCAACTTTAGCAAAAGTTAAAGCTGTTAAACCTGACGTTCTTGTGGTTTCTGGTCATACTAAAGGTGCCTTAACAGCTATTAGACAAATAGCTGAAATGAAGGTTGATGTACCAATGCTTGCAATGACACACTGTGATGCTGCAAAATTATCAAAACAACATGGTAAAAATTCACAGTACGCATTATGCGCTTCTCAATGGCATAAGACGTTAACTTATAAGGATGACTTTTTTACTGACGGCATGACTTATGATGCTGACTTTACTAAAGAGTTTGGTTATGCACCTCCTTATCAAGCAGCTGAGTCTTCAGCAGCTTTATTGGTTTTCAAAGATGCATTTGAAAGAGCAAACTCTTTTGACAAAGTCAAAGTAAGAGATGCACTTGCTGATACTAATATGCAAACTTTTTATGGAAACATAAAATTTGCAGAAGGTGGTCAGAATGTTGATAAACCAATGGTGTTATTCCAAGTTATGTGTGATGGGGATAAATGTGAAAACAAAGTTGTAGCTCCTACTAAATGGGCATCAGCTGAGTTGATACATCCAATTCCTTCTTGGTCAGAAAGATAATATCTAAAAATTTAAATGCTCCCTAGTAATAGGGGGCATTTTTATATAGAAAGTTTCAATAAAAAATTATGGATCTACTTATATTTCAAGTACCAATATTAATGGTTCAAGCATCATTAGATGGAATATTGCTTGGAATTTTATTTGCATTGATTGCTTATGGTATGGCTCTTCAATGGGGAGTAATGAATATAATTAATATTGCACAAGGAGATTTAGTAATTTTAGGTGGGTATATTACCTACTTTATGTATCTATCTGGGATACACCCAGCTTTAGGTGTAATAGTTGCACCCGTTATAATGTATTTTGTTGGTGTTGGTCTTTATAAATTAGTCATTAACAAAGTTGTCGATAGAGACCTTTTTATCTCAATACTTGCAACATTTGGCATAAGTATCCTATTTATGCAGTTAATGAACTTTGCATTTGGTGCAGACGTTGTGTTAGCAAATTCAGAGTTCGGTACAACAATGTTGTTTAATAATTCTGTAACATTACCTAATTCAAAAATATTTTCAGCCATTATTAGTATTATTTTTGCAATAGGTCTTGTCATTTACATGAAAAAATCAAAATTAGGTCGCGCTATTAGAGCTACAGCTCAAAATGCTAGAGCAGCAAAAATCTTAGGCGTAGATACAGAAAAAGTTTATGCAGCTACATTTGGAATTAATGCAGCACTTTGTGGTGTAGCAGGTGCACTAGTTGCAATTACATTTACAATCCATCCTTATATGGGGTTACCTTACACTATCAGATCTTTTATGATTGTTATTATTGCAGGACTTGGAAATTTACCTGGTGTTGCAGTTTCAGGTATGGGTCTTGGAGTATTTGAAGAATTTGCAGATTATATTCTTGGAACAGAATTTAGAATTGGATCTGTTTTTATGTTGTTAGTTTTAATTTTAGTTTATCGAAGATTTAAACTTTCAAGAAAAAGAGAATATTTGAAATGAAAAATAACAATATTATTTTATACGCTGCAATTTTAATTTTTGGTGTCCTTGCACCATTTATGCTACCAGCTTTTAAAGTACAATTATCTATTCTCTGTATATTAATCGTATTAGCTTTAACTTGGAATATTCAAGGTGGTGAAATGGGTTATAACACTTTTGGAAATATTCTGTTTTATGGTCTAGGGATGTATCTCTGTGCTTCTGTTCAAGTTGGAATGTTTTTTCCACTTGCAGAATGGACAGAAAGCGGAGGTGAAAAAACTTTTGTTCATACCCCTGGTCAATTTTTTCAAGGTATGGCTGTTGGACTTTTAGTTGCAGCTATAGTTCCAACAATTGTTGCGGGACTAATTGGTTATGCAATTCTAGGATTGAGAGGACATTATTTTGCAATTTGTACATTAGGTTTGGGTGTGGCTGCAGGAGAAATTTCTGGTGGAATAGAAATTATTGGAGCTGGTCAAGGATTTACAACTCCTCCTTTTCCTGAAGTTGGAGATCTAGAAGCAAGAGGAGAATTTTTTTATTTTTTAAGTTTCATAGTCTTGGTACTGACTTTTATAGCTGTTAAATCAATTTACTCTACTCGATTTAAATTAATTCTAAATGCTATTAGAGACAATGAAGATAAAGCTGAAGCAATGGGAATTGAAACAATGAAATACAAAATTATTGGTTGGATGATATCAGCTTTCTTTTGTGGTTTAGCAGGAGGAATTATGGGAGGATTAGTAGGGTATATTGACTCAACTGATGTTGCATTTGATGGAAGAGAGATGGGAGTGTTTATGGTTTTAATGGCAATTTTAGGTGGCAAAGGAACTTTGTGGGGACCAGTTATTGGAGCAACGATATTTCATATTTTTAAAGAAGGCTTTTGGACATTTTTCTTGGGCTGGCAGTACGTAGCTCTTGGAGTTTTAATTGTAGTAATTGTTATCTATTTCCCAGAGGGAATAATGGGTTGGTTAAGAGAAAAATATCCTGAGAGATTTGGTGAAGTAGTAGATGAAGCTGATCGAAAAGCGCAAGTAGAACTTAAATGAGTATTTTAGAAGTAAGCAATGTAAGTAAATCATTTGGTGGTGTTAAAGCTAATGTAGATATTTCAATGAATGTTGAAAAAGGAAAAATAGTAGGCTTAATTGGACCTAATGGATCAGGCAAAACAACTTTATTCAACTCTATCGTTGGAACTTATCCGATCGATAATGGTTCTATTAAATTCAATGGCAAGGAAGTATCTGAGTTACCAGTACCAGTTATTGCAAAACTAGGCTTATTAAGAACTTTTCAGCAAACTCGAATTTATGGAAAACTTAACTGTGTAGAGAATATGCTTATCAGTCATAAAGACAGTGATGCAAATATAATGACTATATTTTCAAAAATTCCAAAGGATCTCACTGAAAGAGCTGAAAATTTATTAAACTTTGTTGGATTGTACCAAAAAAGAAAACTAAGGGCTGGAGATTTATCATTCGGACAGCAAAAATTACTAGAACTTGCTATGGCATTAATGAATGAACCAGAAATGCTGTTATTGGATGAACCAACTGCAGGAATTAACCCAACATTGATTAATGGAATAATAGATAGATTGATTAAAGTAAACCAGGATTTTGGAATAACTCTTTTAGTAATTGAACACAATATGAGAGTGATCATGCAATTAGCTGAAGATATTTTTTGTTTAGCTCATGGCAAAATGTTAGCTAATGGATCTCCAGATGAAATTAAAAATGATAAACGTGTGATCGATGCGTATTTAGGAGCACAATAATGTCAAATCAATATGAAGTTTTAGGAAAAGCTCCAACTGCTGATGATTTAAAGAAATTATCACCAGAAGAAATACATTTAACGATCAAAGGATTAAATGCTGGTTATGGTAAAATGGAAATTTTGCATAACTTTGATTTGTTTGTGAACAAAGCTCAGTCTCTATGTCTGATTGGACCAAACGGTGCAGGTAAATCCACAATACTTCATTCAATATATGGATTTACAAATATATTTTCAGGGCAAATTGAAATTGAAGGAAAAGAAATTACAAATTTATCACCTGCTGAAAAATTAAAATCAGTGGGTATAGCATATATCCTTCAAGACAATTCAGTTTTTCCTGACATGACTGTAGAAGAAAATTTATTAATGGGTGGATATATAAAAGATAAAACTGATGAATCTTACGAAGAAGCAGAAAAAATTTTTGAAAAATATGAAAGATTAAGAAATAGAAGAAATCAACCTGCGAAAGTTTTATCTGGTGGAGAGCGAAGATTGTTAGAAATATCAAGAGCTCTTGTTATGAAGCCATCAGTATTATTGGTTGATGAACCTTCAATTGGATTAGAACCAAGATATATAGACATGGTTTTTGAAATCCTAAAAGATCTTCAGTATAACGAAAAAAAAACAATTATACTTGTTGAGCAAAATGCAAAAAAAGGTTTAGAGTTTGCAGATATTGGTTATGTTTTAGTATCAGGTCAAACAGCAATTGCTGGTAAAGGGGATGATTTATTAAATAATCCTGATGTTGGCAGACTATTCCTTGGTGGTTAATGATTAATAAAGATTTTTTCTTTAAAGGATTTAAATCTATTTTAGCTCCTGATAGTCCAGCCATAGCACTTGGTTGTTGTTTTATTGCAATTGGAGCGCTTCTTAAAAACTTAGGATTTAATATTCAAGAAAGCATTTTTTCTACAATGCTAACTTATGCGTTGCCTGGCTCATTAGTAATGGCAGAGTCGTTGTTAGTAGGGGCATCATTGTTAAATATTTTTCTGGCAGTTTGGTTTGTAAATGCTCGACTATATCCAATGACAGTATCTTTGTTCCCACTAATGATGCATAAAAATCAACCAAGATGGAAATATTATTTCTCATGTCATTTTATTGCAGTGTCAGCATGGCTAATAATGAAAAGTAATTATAAGAATATTGAAAAAAAACATAGAATTGACTTTTGGATTGGTATTGGTTCAGCAACATGGACTACAGCAGTAATAGGGACATTTATTGGATTTTATGCATCTGATTATTTAGATAAAAATATGATGATGGGTTTAGCAATTTTAAACCCGATTTATTTTTTGTGCATGATGGTTGGAGCAATGAAAACTATTCAAATTGTATCAGCAGTAATATTAGGTTTATTGTTAGGACCAATTTTTTATTTTTTATCACCTGAGTGGTCAATTTTACTAGGCGGACTTGTTGGTGGGACTATTGCATATTTTATAGGAGAACTAAATGTCAACTAGCATAATTCTTGCAATTATAGTTACCTCTCTTGCAACCTTTTCTTCCAGATTTTTAGGAGTAATTTCATCAGAAGGAATAAAAGAGACATCAAAATTATTTAGATGGTTTAATTGTTTAGCTTATTCAACTTTAGCAGCTTTGATTGCTAGAACTATTATTTTTCCAGTTGGAGTATTATCTGATGCAAGTTATTTAAGTAGAACAATTGTTGTAATATTTTGCTTATTTATATTCTTTATATCAAAAAGAAATTTTGTTTATCCAACAGTAATATCTGCTATCATGATGGCACTATTAAGTGGGCATTTATAATGGAACAAATTTCTGGTCTGAATATTTCGGAACATAGTGAGTCAAAAAGAATAATTAATATTGATATTGAAAACGAAATTATTGAAAAATTAATATTTCCTTTTAATAAATTTGACATAACTGCTTTAGAGCTAAAACCTTTCACTCGATTTACTATTGCAAAAAGTTTAGATGATCTAACGGAAAATAAACTTAGTAAATTAATGGACTCAATAATAAAAGATAGGTCTACAGGTTGTTTTATAATTGGACCTAAAAATATTTCATCAAAAATTAATGATAAATTTTTAGTAAAATTATCTACAGCAATTGCTCATTTAATTGGAATACCAAATCATGACTCAATGGCTGGTAAATATTATGCTAGATTTGTAGTTAAACATGAAGATAAAAGTGACTCATATTTGCGAAAAGCATATAGAAATATGGATCTGCATACAGATGGAACCTATGTTAAGGAAACTACAGATTGGTTGTTGATGTCAAAAATTGATGAACAAAATGTTCAAGGAGGAGAGACAGCCATGTTGCATCTTGATGATTGGGAACATTGTGATGATTTATTTAATGATCCTATTGGTAGACAAAACTTTACTTGGGGGTCTCCAAAAAGTAAAAATGTAGATTATAAAGTAGAACACCCAGTTTTTTTTCCTGATAAAAAAGGCAAACCCCAAATTTCATATATTGACCAATTTCCTGAACCCAAAAATATGGATCAGGGAAACTTTCTACAGAGACTTTCTGATGCGTTAGAGGAAAGTAATAATAAAATTATAACAAAACTACCTGTTGGATCATCAATAATTGCTAATAACTATTTCTGGCTTCATGGAAGAAAACCTTTTAAAGAAAATGAGGAATTAAGCAGAGAATTATTAAGGATTAGAGGCTCTTTTTTTATTAATTAATTCAATATAATCAATATAAAGTAACCAAAATTTATGAATTTAGGATTTATTGGTACAGGAAAAATAGCATCTTCAGTAATCACTGGTATTTGCAACTCAGAGATTTCTTATAAAAGAATTTTAATCTCACCAAGAAATAAAAATATTGCTAAGGCACTTAAAAAAAAATTTAAAAAAGTAATAATTGCTAAAAACAATCAGCAAATTGTTAGTAATAGTGATTGGGTGTTTTTATCGGTTACACCAACTATAGGAGAGAAAATAATTAAAGATTTAAAATTTAGATCTACACAAACTGTAATAAGCTTTATCTCAACAATAACTTTAAATGAATTAAAAAAAGCAATAAAAGTTAAAACAAAAATTATAAGAGCTATACCTTTACCACCAATATCACTTAAAAAAGGACCAGTTCCAATTTGCCCACCTAATAAAAAAGTAAAAGCTTTCTTTGATAAAATTGGAACTACCGTTGAAATAAAAAATGAACAATCGTCTATTAATTTTTGGTCTACATCAGGAATGATGGCACCATTCTATCAACTATTAAGTACCATGACAGATTGGCTGGTTAAAAAAGGAGTTAAAAGAGATAATGCTCAAAAATATATAACATCATTATTCTTAGCTTTGTCAGAAGATGCTGTAGTAAATTCAAAGAAGAATCTTAAATATTTAGTAAAGGACTCTCAAACACCCAAAGGTCTTAATGAACAAGGTGTAAAAGAACTTGCTAAAGCTGGATTTTATAAATCATTAGAAAAAACCTTGAACAGTATTCACAAAAGACTAAGCAAATAAATAACATGTCAGAAAATATTTTAGAAATTAACAATCTATCAAAATATTTTGGTGGATTAGCTGCTGTCTCAGATTGTTCTTTAACAGTTAAGAAAGGAACAATCACAGGAATTATTGGGCCCAATGGATCTGGCAAAACAACGTTGTTTAATTTGATTGCTGGAAATTTAAAATCATCTGGTGGAAATGTTACTTTTGACCAAGAGAACATTACGGATGTTCCTTCATATGAATTATTTTCAAAAGGATTGTTAAGAACTTTTCAAATTGCCCATGAATTTTCAAACTTGTCTGTATTAGAAAATTTAATGATGGTACCTGGAAATCAATCTGGAGAAAAGTTAATGACTGCATTATTAAAACCAAAATTGGTTGCTGAAGAAGAAGCAATTATAAAAGAAAAAGCAAAAGAGGTCGTTGATTTTTTAAATCTAGGTCATTTAAAAAATGAACTTGCAGGTAATCTATCTGGTGGACAAAAAAAACTTTTAGAGCTTGGAAGAACCATGATGGTTGATGCTAAATTAGTTTTACTGGATGAAGTAGGAGCCGGTGTAAATCGAACTTTACTTAAAGATCTTGGAACTGCTATAGAAAAACTCAATAAAGAAAAAGGTTATACATTTTGTATGATTGAACATGATATGGATTTTATTGGCAGATTGTGTGATCCAGTAATAGTAATGGCAGAGGGTTCAGTTCTATTTGAGGGAACAGTTGAAGATGCAAAAAAAGATGAGAAAGTAATTGAAAGTTATTTGGGTAGAGGATCTAAACTTAAGGATCAAAATTAATGGCTTACTTTGAAGGAAATGTAATGACAGGTGGTTATGGTAACGGACCAGATATTATTAATTCCTGTACAGTAAATGTGAACAAAGGTGAAATAGTTTCAATTCTTGGACCAAATGGCGCTGGTAAATCAACAGCTATGAAAGCTATGCTTGGTTTATTAAAGTTAAAATCTGGATCAGTTATAATTGATGGTAAAGATATTTCAAAACTATCTCCACAAGACAGAGTTAAAGAAGGTATTTCTTTTGTTCCTCAAACTAAAAATGTTTTTGCAGGAATGACTGTTGAAGAAAATTTAGAAATGGGCGCTTTTCTTATTAATGATGAAATTAATAATACTATAGAAGAAATTTATAATTTATTTCCTATTCTTAAAGAAAAACGAAGTCAATTAGTTGGCGAATTATCAGGTGGGCAAAGGCAGCAAGTAGCGCTTGGCAGAGCTTTGATGATTAAACCTACCGTTTTAATGTTAGATGAACCAACAGCTGGAGTCTCCCCAATTGTAATGGATGAATTATTTGATCATATAGTAAAAGTTAAACGAACAAATGTTGCAATTTTAATGGTAGAACAAAATGCAAAACAAGCTCTTAATATTTCTGATAGAGGATATGTTTTAGTTACTGGAGAAAACAAATACTCAGGAACTGGCAATGAATTATTAAACGATCCAAGAGTAAGAAGCTCTTTTTTAGGAGGATAATATGGATTTTTTAAATGCTATAATTCTTTTATTAAACTATATTTTTGTACCTGCCTTAACTTATGGTTCTCAACTAGCTCTTGGCGCCATCTTTGTTACTTTAATTTATGGAATTTTAAGGTTTGCTAACTTTGCAACTGGAGACATGATGTCTTTTGGAACAATGGTTACAATTTTGTTTACATGGTACTTTCAGTCAATTGGAATTTCACTTGGTGTGTTACCAACTGCATTAATAGCTATTCCATTTGCAATTTTATTTATGATTATTTATATGCTCTTTATAGATAAGTTTGTATTTAAGTATTATAGAGTGAGCAAAAGCCCTCCTGTGCAGCTAGCAATGGTTAGTATTGGGGTAATGTTTGTTACTCAAGCAGTTGTTAGAATTATAATTGGTCCATCTGATAGAAGATTTTTTGATGGCGAAAAATTTATTATTAAAGCTCGTGAATTTAAAGAAATGACAGGACTTAATGAGGGGTTGGCATTGAAGTCCACTCAAGTAATAACAATATTTGTTACAATTGTATTAGTTTCTCTTTTATTTTGGTTTCTTAATAAAACTAAAACTGGAAAAAGTATGAAAGCTTATTCTGATAATGAGGATTTAGCATTATTATCAGGAATAGATCCCAAAAGAATTGTAATGATTACTTGGATTATTGCTGGAATTTTAGCAACAATTGGAGGTGCTTTATATGGCTTGGATAAAAGCTTTAAACCTTTTACATATTTTAACAATATGCTTCCTATATTTGCTGCTGCAATTGTTGGAGGAATAGGCAATCCATTTGGAGCTTTTTTAGGAGGATATGTTATTGCGTTTTCGGAAATATTTTTAACTTACGCTTACAAAAAATTCTTCATGTATGTTCTGCCAGAAAGTATGGAGCCTGACAGTTTAGTTCAACTTTTATCAACAGATTATAAATTTGCAGTTTCATTTTCGATATTGGTAATAGTGTTGCTCTATAGACCATCGGGAATATTTAAAGGGAAAGTGTTATGAGAAAGAATTTAAACGTAATACTAGCCTACAGCATTATGATGGGTTTAATTATTCTGGTAGGGATTTTTCAATCTTGGAATGTAGCATTATCAATATTTAATCTTTGTTTGATTTCTGCTGTAATGACTATGGGGGCAAATATTCAGTGGGGCTATGCTGGTCTAATTAATTTTGGTATTATGGGCTATGCAGCGCTTGGGGGTTTGGCAGCTGTTTTAATTTCTGTTGATCCAGTTCAAGAAGCATGGCGCGCTGGAGGTTTTGATATTTTGATGTGTCTATGGCTGATTATAGTAATGGTATTAGCTATTAGATTTATTCTAAAAAATTTTGAAAAATCTAAATTCAGAACTTATGGAATAGCAGCAATTATAGTTGCTGGTATTGTAATAATTAGAATAACAGCAGAGCCTGGAATTGAAGCAATAGAAAGTGTTAATCCAGCTAAAACAGGATTTCTAGGTGGTTTTGGATTACCAATTATATTTTCTTGGATTGTAGGAGCATTTTTTGCAGGTGGATTAGCTTTTATAGTTGGAAAAGTTGCACTGGGTTTAAGAGCTGATTATCTAGCAATTGCAACTTTACTAATTTCTGAAATTGTAATTGCAATAATAAAACATGAAGACTGGTTAACAAGAGGAGTTAAAAACGTAATAGGTTTAAAAAGACCAGCACCTTATGAGGTCAACCTTCAAACGACTGAATGGTTTATTAATTTAGTTGAAAAATTTAACTCAGGAAAATTAGCTTTAATCTCTAATTTAGCTGATCGTCAGGCAGCATTAAATCAAATGGTAATAGAAGGTTCGTCTATTTTTGTTAAGCTCTGTTACTCAGGATTATTTTTGGTTGTTGTTATTATACTTTTAATTTTAACACAGAAGGCACTTTATTCTCCATGGGGTAGAATGATGAGAGCCATAAGAGATAATGAAGAAGCTGCAAATGCAATGGGAAAAAATGTTGTTAAACAACATCTTTTAATATTTATACTTGGATCTGCAATAGTTGGAATAGCTGGGGCAATGTTAGTTACACAGGATGGATTGTTTACACCAGGAAGTTATAGACCTATGAGATATACGTTTTTGATTTGGGTGATGGTTATTGTAGGTGGAAGTGGAAATAATTTTGGGGCAATTCTTGGAGGATTTGTAGTTTGGTTTTTATGGATTGAAGCAGCACCTATTGCATTATTTTTGATTAATTTTTTTACAGCAGGTATGTCAGATACACATGTATTAAAAATCCATTTAATTGAGAGTGTTCCATACTTTAGATATTTAATGATGGGCCTAGGGCTATTGTTAATAATGAGATATCGACCCAAGGGTATACTTCCAGAAAAAATAGAAATAAAATAACTTCTTATGAAATATATTATTTTAGGCGCTGCAATTGCTTGGGCTATGTATATGTCTGATAAATACATGTTTTAATTAATTTGAGTCTTTTACTATTATTTTTTTAAAATTTTAAACAACAATTACATGACTCTTTTAAATTATTTTGATTTTAGCTTATCCCAATTCTTAATAATTTTACTTATTGTATTGATTGCATCAGTAATAAGAGGGTTTAATGGTTTTGGTTTTTCAGCAACATGTATTTCTGGATTTTCTTTTATACTTCCAGCAATAGAAATTGTTCCAATCATATTAATACTAGAAGTTTTTATAAGTATATTTATGATCCCATATATATGGAGTAAAATAGATTGGAGTTTTGTATTCAAATTATTAATTGGTATAGCTATTGGATCACCAATTGGATTATATCTTTTAAAATATTTTTCTCCAGAAACTACACATTTATATGTATGTTTAATAATAATTTTTTTTTCTATCCTTTTAATGAAAGGGTACTCAAATAAAAAAATAAATAACGATCAAGCAAAAATTTTTACAGGAGTAATTTCTGGAACTCTAAATGGATTAACAACATTAGGTGGAATGCCAGTTGCATTATTTCTATTAGTTACAAATATTCAACCAGCTGTAATTAGAGGTTCGTTGGCTGCATTATTTTTTTTAACAGACATTTATGCTTTTATTTTAAGTTTTTTTGGTGGAATTGTTGATATGACTACTATTTACAGAACTCTGCCTTTAATAGTAGTTTTGCCTCTTGGAGTATTTATAGGTAACAAGTTTTTTATTAAGAGTAAGGAACAATTATATAGAAAAGTAGTTTTTTATTTTTTAATTATTATTTCAATAATTGGTATTTTAAGAATTATAAGTAATATTTAGATGCAAAAAAAACCCCAGTAATTTTTATTACTGGGGTTTTTAATTAGATAAAATTATCTTTGTTTTTTAGTTTTAAATTTTCCGCCTTTAATTTCTTGCTCTAAGAAAGAACCTTCAGCTTCACCTACTTCAGTAAAAGTTACTCCAGTTGCACCTTCGTAATTTATCTTTTTACCTTTAGCTAGTAAATCCAATCCTTTTTTAAGCTGACCTGGATAAATTTTAGTTCCAGGAGCATTAGCAACACCCATTACATTTTTTGCAATAGATGCTCTGTCAGCAGAATTACCTGCTTGCATTGCTAAAACTATCAAAGCTGCAGCATCGTAAGACTCACCTGTATATGGTCCTGAAGAGTCAATGCCACCAGTTTTTGCTACATCAGCAAATACACCAGCACCTTTTCCAGTTGAACCAGGCATTGAACCAAAAGATTTACTTAAATCTTTTCCAAATGCATCGACAAGAGATTGACCAATCATACCATCTGATAAAATGAACTTATCAAATGCACCTGAGTCTAAAGAAGCTTGAATAATTCCTTTTCCTCCTTGGTCAAGATAACCAATTACAGCTACCGCATCACCACCTGCTGAAGCAAGAGTTGCAACTTCAGATGAGTAATCTGCCTTACCATCTTCATGAGCAGTTACAGTTGTTACTTTAATACCATGACCTTCAACTGCTGCTTTGTAAACATCAGCTAACCCTTTTCCATAGTCATTGTTTGTGTAAGTAATTGCCACACTTTTAACTTTTCTATCTTTTGTAATATCAGCTAAGATTTGACCACCTCTAGCATCTGATGGAGCAGTTCTAAAGAAATATCCATTATCATCTAAAGTTGTTAATCCTGGTGAAGTTGCTGATGGTGAAATCATTACTACACCATTTGGTACAGCAACATTTGATGCAATAGCACCAGTTACACCTGAACAGTCAGCACCCATAATAGCTGCTACACCTTGTGAGATAACACCTTCAGCTGCGGCAGTTGCTGCTGCTGAGTCAACACAAGTTGAGTCTGCTCTTACTACTTCAATTTTTTTTCCACCTAATAGTGAACCTGAGTCTGAAGCTTCTTTAAAAGCAAGCTCAGCAGATGCAGCCATAGCTGGTGTTAGAGATTCAATAGGACCAGTAAATCCTAAGATGATTCCCATCTTAATCGCGTGTCCGTCTGCCATTACATTAGTTCCAAAACTTGAAACAAACATAAATGCAGCAATAAATAGTTTTTTCATTATCTTCCTCTTTAATTGTTAACAATTTATAAAAACCAATTAAATTACGAATATTGTTATTTTACAATGGTTAAATTATCTAGTTTTATGAAGTAAAAATACCGAAGTTAAGACGATTATACTTCCAATAACAAAAAGAAGTGTGGGTATTTCTCCAAAGATTAAAAAGGACAATCCAATCCCAAAAATAGGAAACAATGAATAGGATGGAAAAATTTGTCCTACTGTATAAAATTTATAAAGGTAAAACATTAATAAGTGAGCACCCAGAGAAACAATAATAGCTTGATAAGATATGTATACCCAAGTGTTTTTGCTAATTGATTTAATATTTAAAACCGTATCACCCTCTACAAAATAAGATAAAATTAATAAAATTATAAATCCAAATAAACCAGTAAAAGCATTAGTTAGACTAACATCTAAACTTTTTAATTGTCTTGAATAAACTTGAGCTAAGCCAAAAAATAGAGCCATTAACCCAGCATAAAATAACCCAAGAAAATTATTAGCTAGCTCAGGATCAAAAAATATTATTACTATTCCAAAAAATGCACAAAAAACCAAAACCCATTTTTTTTGAGATATCTTTTCACCTAGCATTAAACCACTCAATAAAACACCAAAAGGTATTGCCAATTGAGAGCCAACAATAACAGGAGATATAATTGAAGAATGATAAAGAGATAAGGTCATAAATACATATACCAAAACTCCCATTGAAATTGAAAAAGCTATAAGAGATGGAAGATGTTTTTTATTAGGTATTTTAAAACGCCAAAAAGGAATTAATATAATTAATACAATCCCCATTCTTAATGATGCCATAAGAATAGGAGGGACAGAGTCGTTCAATGCCAACTTAGTAATAGGAAAAGCACTCCCATATGCAAAAGCAATAAATAATAAAATTAATAAATGTTTTAAAGGCAATCTGTTATCTAATTGAAAAAGGATCTAATGAAGGTTCATCGGAGGTATAAAACCAAGTTGTTTTAACTCTTGTGTAATCTTTAATGGAATCTATACCTGCTTCTTTTCCATAGCCACTATCTTTCATTCCTCCAAAAGGAGCAGATGGAGAAATTAATCTGTAAGTATTTACAAAAGTTATACCTGCTCTTATTGCTTTAGAAACTCTCATTCCTCTTGAAAGGTTACTGGTATAAACACCTGAGGATAATCCATATTGATTATCATTCATTTTATTGATTACTTCTTCCTCTGTATTAAATTTCATAACTGATAAAACAGGCCCAAATAACTCATTTTCTGCAACAGGTAAATTGTGATTGTCACATTCAATAATTGTTGGAGGAAAGTAGTACCCTTTATTAGAAAAAGAGTCTCTTTTTCCACCACATTTAATTTTTCCACCTTGGTCAATTGTATCTTT
>Ga0213869_10000662_pt1 | contig 27154 bp, 27 predicted proteins | sample PICome_10_FD_160083 | JGI IMG/M metagenome (GOLD analysis project Ga0213869, IMG submission 160083) | Coastal seawater microbial communities near Pivers Island, North Carolina, United States - PICO132 | ecosystem: Environmental > Aquatic > Marine > Coastal | place: USA: North Carolina...
GTCTTCGTCATAACTGGCCATGTCATCGCGCATGATCTTCGCGGTGTACTTGGCGATGTCGAGGCCGGTCAGGAAGCGATTCTGCAGCTTCATGCGAGCCGCAGACTCGGGGCTGATTGCGGCCCATGGGCTTCCGCCCTGCTCTCGCAGCGATGCGTAACCTTCGATGGTTGAGTCGTATGACGTCATTGTCGGAATTCCTCTTGTAGGAGACTCGGTTGGGGAGTTCCCCAAGTTTGCGACCTTTTTCAGCGAACAGGCTGGGTTCGCGTCCCGATTCATCGACAATTTGGTCGAAAACACAAAAACGCGTCGATCTTTGCTGGGTGAGTTTTGATTATTTTTCGGTTGGGCCACAAAAATTGGGTCGTTGCCAGGACCTCTGACATACTCCGTTCGACCGAGCTGCCGCTTGATACTGTGCATATGTGATCGACTCCCCTCATCCGTTTCCCAACGCCGACGACCTGGTTGCACGCAACGCTCGTTACGCCGACACCCTCGATGGAACACACTTTGATGTCCGGCCCAGCCGCCAGCTGGCCGTGATTGCCTGCATGGACTCACGCATGGACATCTTTTCGATACTGGGCCTCGAGAACGGCGAAGCACACATCATCCGCAATGCTGGTGGCGCGGTCACCGACGACACAATTCGATCGGTCTGTCTGTCGCAGCGTTTCCTTGGCACCCGAGAGATCATCCTGCTCCACCACACCGATTGCGGGCTCTACAACCTCGACGAAAATGAGTTCAGGGCCGAACTGCAAGACGAGCTTGGTGTTCGTCCGACCTGGACCCTCGAGGCATTCACGGATCCATATGCGGACACCCTGCAATCGATCCGCCGGTTGGAACTCTCACCTTTCGTCAAACACACCGAGGTGATTCAGGGGTACGTCTACAACGTGGACACTGGCCGCCTCGACCAGGTGCGATCGACTCGCGACGGCTAACTACCGCTTCTTACGGCGAATCAGACGGCCCAGCGCTGCACCCGTAAGCACTACTTCGATGAGCCTGGCCCGGTGGTCATTCACGTCTGGGTCTTCGCCAAACTGATCGATCTGAGCGCTGTCGATCCAGCCCTGACGTCGCGCAACACGAAGTGCCATCCCACCAACAAATGCCAGGTCTGCGACCCGACCAATCATCGAGAACCGTCGCAGCACGCGAGTACGAAGAATGCTCATGACACCACAGTATCGGTGAGGTTAACCGTCGTCATTCGCCGGCTCTACCATCACCAGCTGCGCTGATGGGAGCCACGGTCTCGCAGGCCAGGTTGCCCCACGTCTTGCACACCTCGCCTAACAAGCTCACCGAGAACTGGTACTGCTCCAGTTCTGTGTCGGTGCAGTGATAGGCCGTGTCGCCGATGCCAGAATCTGTCGTCCGGAAACCAGCGTCGACCGCAGCGCACTCGGCCCACGCTTCAGAACCCAGCCCATCACGGCGTTCGGCTTGGTTTCCGTAGGCCGCGAAGTCCAGAAGATGACCGATCTCGTGCGCGGTGGTCGACCGGATGTCCTCGGCTTCCCAGCCGATCCGGTCGAGCGTGATCACACCATCAGCCGGGTTGGATACGACAAATCCACCTGTCGTCGAGTCGGGGATATCGCGAACCCGCACCTCGGTGACGAGCCAGCCATACGGCGATTCAGCAACAACCTCCTCGGCAACGAGCAAGATTTCCCCGGGGTCACTGACATTGTCGAGACGGTCGACGAGCTCACCCCACGGGATGAGTGCGCCGGTCGCGACCAGACCAGCGATAACCAGCGCAGCAATCACCCTGGCGGTCTTGCGATACCAGGGCGTGCGGGGCACGTAGTCGTCGTCAACGTCGAACGCCGCCCAGAACTCGTCGTCGGCATAACTCTGGTTTGTATTGCCAGGTAAATAGCTCAAGGTAAATCACAACCGTCAAAGACAGCTACGGATTCCCAACGTGTCGGCTGCCACACGGGAAGCCGTCTAGAAGCCACACGGGAAGCCGTCTAGAAGACGGTGTAGCCACCGTCGACGCAGACCTCTTGACCAGTGTGATAGGTCTGGCTTGGGTCAGCCAGGAAGGCACCCACCTGACGGAACTCAGCCGGATCGGCCCACCGCCGCACCGGGGTGCGTTTGATGGTGGCGGTCCGGAAGACGTCGTTCTCGTAACCATCCGATGCCAGGTCGGTGATGGTCCAGCCCGGCAGCAGTGAGTTGACCCGAATCTGGTGGCGGGCTAGGCCAACAGCCAACGCTCGGACCAGCCCATTCAGCGCGGTCTTGGCGGTGCCATACGCCTCGTTCCCGGCAGCACCGTGAATCGCCGAGGTCGACGACACCGCGACCAGGCTGCCACCTTCGCCTTGCTCGACCAGATATTTCGCTGCTTCGCGAAATTGCAGAAAGACTCCGTCGAGGTTGACGTCCATCACGGCACGCCACTCGGCAAGCGGCAGCTCTAGGAACGGTGTGCCGGTGCCACTTCGCCCGGCATTCGCAAACAACCCGTCGATACGGCCGAAGTCCATGGCCGATCGTTTCATTGTTTCACGAACTTGCGCCTCGTCGGCGACATCGCAGATATGCGCAACCGCAGAACCACCGAGAGCAGTGAGCGTTGCCACGGCCGCGTCGTTCTTCTCCTGGTTGCGACCCCAGATAACAACGGAACCCCCCGCCATCACTATCCCCTCGGCCATCCCGAGGCCGATGCCACCGTTGCCACCGGTGACAATAAATACTTTGCCGGTCAGGTCGATCATGCGTTTCCCAATTCGATACGAGCAGCCATGAGGCCACAGTAGAGCCCGGTGCACACATCGCGAGAACGCTGCCCGGTTCGATACCTTCAAGCCTGATGAGTTATCAGGAACCAGAGTTCTTGCCGTGGGACGGGCGCCGCGTGCCACTGACTTTCGTGGCTGGATATTTGGGCGCGGGTAAAACCACGCTCATCAATCAGTTGCTGCGCTCGACCGACCGCCCCATCGCCGTGATCGTGAACGATATGGGCGAGATCAATATCGATGCTCGACTCATCCGCAAACACAGCGGCGACACGATCGAACTTACTGACGGCTGTGTCTGTTGCAGTTCGATCGACGGCTTCGGCGCAGCGTTCGACATGATCCGAGCACGCGAAACACCACCTGACCATGTTGTTGTCGAACTCAGCGGCGTCGCCGAACCTGCACGCATGATCCCGTGGGGGCGTTCGGCTGGGTTCAAGCTCGATGGGGTCATGACACTCGTAGCAGCTGATCAGTTTCTCGAACTTGTCGAACGTATGGACATCGGCGGAACCGTCGCCGAACAGATCCGAGCAGCCGACGTACTCGCACTCACCAAGACAGATCTCGTTCGCCCAGAGGAACGGGAAATGGTTCGCCGCCGGCTTAGCGAGATCTCCCCTGGTGTGCCGATTGTCGAAGCACAAGACCCGACCGTGCCCACCATGTTGCTGCAGATCGGTGGCCGACGACCCGGTGCCGAAATCGTCATCCCTGAACCGACGTTGTTCGACCGCCATGAGGTCGGCCGGGTCGCGATCCCTGATCCCACCACGTTGGCCGACATCAACGCGCTGCTCGACGGGCTTCCAGCCGATGTTATGCGAGCGAAGGGCATCGCCGCAGGTGCCGATGGGGAACGGTGGGCAATCCAGGTTGTTGGGCGCCGACGTCAGGTCGCCCAACTGGCCGAAGTCGAATCAGAACCACCAACCGACCTGGTCACCATCGCACTGCCGGAACTCGCCTAGGGCGATTGCCTCTAGGTAGGGAGATCGAAGCGGAGCGTGTCGTCGACATCGGGCGCTTCGTCTGGCATCAAGCGCCACAGCGGCAGCCGACCCCGTTCCAAGACATCGATCACAATCTTTTCGATCGTTGGCCGGGTCAGGTCCTGCACGAACAAGTCGGGCGGATACATGTACAGATGTTTCACGGCTGGCGATGCGTGCATCTCGCCCTCGCCTTGAGCAACAGCGAAGAAGTCGAACGTCCACACGTTCAACGCATACCGTTCGCCCGTCGACAGGTAGACGGCGATATTGCAGAAATCAGTGACGTCTTCAGCCAGATGTTCGGCCTCGATCCAAATGCGTGCTTCCATCGTTGTACCTGGGGCCGGTCGGCCTACATGTCCCTGGTGTTCGCGAACGCATTGGCCAAGTCGTTGGATAGATCCTCGACATCTTCGCAGCCGACCGAAAACCGGATCAACGATGGAGGGATTGTCTCCTGGCCAGGTACAGCCGCCCGACGCTCCATGGTCGACTCGATACCACCCAGACTCGTTGCATGATTGATGATCTCGACCTGTTCGCAGATCGCAGTAGCTCGTTCGGCACTGCCGACGGTCTCGAATGAGATCATCGCACCCCAACCCATCATGAACTTCGCGGCGTTCTCGTGTGTGGGATCGCTAGCAAGGCCCGGGTAACGCACCAACGCGACATCGTCACTTGCATCGAGGCGAGCCGCCAACTCCATGGCGTTCGCTTGCGCCTTTTCCATACGGAGTGCCAGCGTTCGGGCGCCCCGGATAGCCAAGAACGCTTCCATCGCTCCAATGGTTCCGCCGTTCAATACGCGTCGTCCGTTGAACTCTTCGTGTAACTCGGATGACTTCGTGATCAACAGCCCAGCCAGCAGGTCACTGTGACCACCAATGAACTTGGTAGCCGAGTGCATCACCACGTCGGCGCCGAGGTCCAGCGGTCGTTGCACCAGCGGTGTTGCGAATGTGGAGTCAACAGCCACAATCGTGCCGTCCTTGCGAGGCGCAGAACAGATGGCAGGCAGGTCACACACCGTCATCAGTGGATTGGCAGGCGTTTCCAACCACAACAGGTCGGCAACCTTGGCAGCATCGATCCATCCCTGCGTGTCATCGAGCTCAAGCCGCAAGATATTCCATCGGCCTTGGGCCTCGGCTTCGACAGCCAGACCCTTCACGCCGTGATATGGATCGACGGGAATCGCCAGCGTCGCGCCAGCGGGAAGCCGATTGAGAACAACATGGGCCGCTGCCATGCCCGACGAGAACGACAGGGCATGACCACCCTCGAGTCCGCCCATGAGTTCTTCGAAAACAGCGCTCGTCTCGGTGCCATCGGCCCGGCTGTAGCCACGTTCAGCTGGCAGATAGAAGTTCGATGCCAGCTGGGGGGCAACATTGAGAGGCTGGCCCGGCTCACGACTGCGGCCGCCGGCGATGAGCCATGTCGAGGGATCGATATCAAAGTTGTTCAGGGCCATCACACGAACGGTATCGCCCCAACGCACAGCGTCATCGGTCTACAAAATGCGCCGAGGCCTCTACTCGTCGCAACAAGACCAATATGGCCAGAACTAATCCAAACGATGCAGTCGGTACTGCGCCCGGCTTGCGCCGGACTCGGAGAAGGTTCGTTCGTGGACGAAACCAAGTCGTTCCAACAACGCGATCGACGCTAGGTTTATCTTCTGGGTCACCGCAATAATCGACTCAGCGTCAATCGGGGCCGGGTCCGCCCACGCCCATTCGATCGCTGCCTTTGTGGCCTCCAAGGCGAACCCACGGCCCCAGTAACGAGGCAACAGCTCGCAGGAGAGTTCCCACTCTCCTCGATGATCGCTGAAGTTGAGGACACCCATGGCCAGGTCGATCGCTCCATCAGCGATCACGAAGCTGCCCCAACGCTCCCCTTCCGTTGTGTCGTGAAAGGCCTGGAGATCTTCAGCCGAGGCTGGCCCACCTAGGTACTTGCGCACCTCTGGATCCTGCAGCAGTTTGGCAATCACTGGCTTGTCCAGTTCGGTTGCGGCGCGGAGGCGCAGCCGTTGTGTCGTCATGCAGTCGTTCGTCCAGGTCATACCTAAACAGTCTTCCAGAACGAAGGTCGATCCTGACACCGTTCTCCACATTCATGCAGCCTTCCTTACGACACGGACCGCTAGTTTGACTACAGATGCGGGCTGACCATGCTGTTCGACACAATGCGGCCGTGGGAGCGCTCGTTGGACTTGCCGTCGGCGACGCGCTGAGCACGTTGACCGAGCTGCCACCAGCCGTCTGTGGTGGCCCTAGCGAACTTCCTCCGTGGGGCGACGTCGCTGCAATTTCTTTCGAGACTGGCGAGGCACTGCTCAGCCGTGACCTGGTGAACATGGGGTTGGGTCCGACCGACATCATCGCCGCCGCCATCGCCCTGGCCGATCCCGACACCTCACCGCCCCTGCTTGGTGACCCCGATGCGGTCCTGATGTGTGCGCTCGTGCAGGGCAGCATGCTCGGCCAGTTCGCATGTGACCCATCCCTCGCATCCTCTACGGAGATGGCTGACGCCCTTCGTTCCGTCGAAGAAGCCACGGACTTCTGTGGCGCTTTCCGTGCCGCTCCAACAGCGTCGTTACCCCTCACCGGGGCAGTTGCCGGTTTGCGCTGGGGCCCCGGCGCCATCCCCGCAGCATGGTCCACCCACACAACCGGGGCTGTCGGAACCCGAACCTATGGGCTTCGACAACTGCGGCGGCTTGCCGAACGGCTTATGCGACAGGACGCCCCTGTTCCACCCGAACCTCGCCGCTCACTCGGCCCCCGAGAAGTTGCCCCTGGGCTGTTTCTCTCCAACTTGCATGCCGTGCCCCGGTTCCTCGCCGACCATCCAGATGGCGCGGTGATCTCGCTCTGCCCCACGACCGGCACCTTCGACAACCACCTGGTGCGACGCGAATTCGCGATGCATGACGCAGCGGGCAGCAAAGTGAACCCACTCCTCAGCGCCACGGTCGACGAGGTACTGGCCACGATCAAAGCGTTTCATTCTGAGGAACGCAATGTGCTGGTGCACTGCCACCATGGGGCCTCACGGACCGGGTTGATCTTGCGATCGTGGTTGGTTGAAGAGCTCGGACTCGACGTGGACGATGCCACGACCGAAGCCCAGGCTCGTTGGCCCAAGACCAGCACCTGGAACAACGCGTTCTCCGCCGAAGTCGCCCGCCGCTCCCAAAAGAAGCTCGGCTAGCGGCCAGTCCACCGAGGAGGCCGCTTCTCAAAGAATGCAGCAACCCCTTCCTTCGAATCTTCTGACGCCATCACCTGGTTGCGGAAATCGGCGCTGATGGCCCAGGCCCGGTCATCGTCGGCGGCCACGATCTGGTCTACGGCCTGGAGTGCCAACCGGGCTGCGACCGGCGAGTTCGACGTAATCACCTCGGCCAGCGCTAGCGCTCGTTCCAAAGCCTGACCTGGTTCGCACACTTCATTCACCAGCCCATGACGCTCGGCTTCGACGGGCGAGAGCTCCATGCCGGTGGTCAACAAATACTTGGCCACGTTCAATGGCAATACTCGGCTGGCCCGGAACAGGGCGCCACTTGAGGCAACCAAACCCCGCTTGACCTCGGGCAGGGCGAAGCGTGCATTGTTGGCGGCAATCACCATGTCGCAGGCCATGACCACTTCAAAACCGCCACCGAACGCCACCCCTTCGACAGCGGCAATGAGTGGTTTTGCGCGGTGGCGACCTACAACGCCATAGATCCCGCCGCGCTCGGTCGGCCGGCCACTCGTTGCGGCCATGTCAGTACCGGCGCAGAACATATCGGGACCACCGGTCAGGATTCCGACCCACAGCTCTGGGTCATCGTCCAACCGGTTCATAGCGGCATCGATCGCCTGGGTCATTTCGCCATCGATCGCGTTGCGTTTTGTGTGACGCACCATGGTGACCACAAGCGTGTGGCCGAACACCTCGGTTCGAATCCGTTCGGTGTTCAGTGCATCGTCTTCAGCCATAGGACCAGTGTGGCGGACCAACACCTCGCTACGAAAACTGGGATCCGACCCGAAGCACCCATTACAGACGCGGCTCTACAACGCTGCCAGAAAGTATCCAGCTGCCGTTACCTAGTTTTCGGGGACGTTCTCGATCCGAATCACATTGCTCACCAACGCCGAGTTTGATGCTCCAGCAACGATCGGGACAAGTTCGCCCGGCTGCAACAGGCCCTGATCGCGCAGGTTTCGCAACACGGTCATGATCCGCTCTGTGCCCTGGCCTTCTGCCGTGCCCAGCGTGGGGAACACACCCCACGACAGTGCCAGCTGATTGGCAACACGCTGATCTGGCGTAACCGCCAAAATCTGGGCTCGGGGTCGAAAGCGAGAGATCGCACGCGAGGTTGCGCCTGTGCCCGTCACGGTCACGATGTGCTGGCTCTCGAGCGCGGATGCGGCCCGGTGGGCAGCAGTGCGCATAGCGAAGGCGACCTTGCTGAGATCACTCTCGTCGGCTCCAAATGGCTGAGCCTGGCGTTCAATACGTTCGGACCACGCTTCGTGTTCAAAGTTGGCGTCGGCCTGCACGAGGATGTCTGCCATGGTCTCCACGACAAGTACCGGATCATGACCCACTGCAGTTTCGCCCGACAACATCACCGCAGAGGTGCCATCGAACACCGCGTTGGCAACGTCGGTCACCTCGGCTCGGGTCGGCTGGGCCATCTCGGTCATTGACTCAAGCATTTGTGTGGCGGTGATGACTGGTTTACCTGCGGCGACCGCAGCAGCAATGATCTTCTTCTGCAATGCAGGCAGGCCAGGCAGGCTGCATTCCAATCCAAGGTCACCACGGGCCACCATCACAGCATCGCTGTGCTCAAGGATTGACTCCAGGTTGTCGACGGCTGCCTGAGTCTCAATCTTGGCGATCAGCAGCGGGCCGCGCGGTGCCTTCTCACCACCCAGAGCGCGCATATCACGGCCCGTTTTCACGAAGGACACCGCAACCATGTCGACGCCCGCTTCGTATACGGCATCGAAGTAAACGATGTCTTCCGGCGTTGGCGAGGACTGAGTCAGCCGGCTCGAAGGGATGTGCACGCCAGGACGGCCGCGCATGATGCCACCTCGGCTAACGACCGCGGTCGCCACGTCGGCCGTCACCGTGTTCACGACAAGTGACGCAGACCCATCACCCATGTGCAGCTGATCGCCAACCACAAGATTACGAGCGATGTCATCGACATTCACGAAGATCTCTGTGGCTGTGCTGACTTCTTCGCCAGAACTGATATGGACCTCGGTGCCGGCAACGAGTTCAACAGGACCCTCGCCAAACGCAGCCCGGACTTTGGGTCCGGCAAGGTCGACCAGGATCCCGACCGCCGTGTCTTGCTGCGCAATCACCTCTTGAATGAGCTTGACCCGTGCAACAACCCGTTCGACAGTGTCGTGTGCGGTCCCAAGACGAAAGACGTTTACCCCAGCCTTGATCAGAGCGGTAAGGACTTCTGGGGAATCTGACGCTGGGCCGATGGTGGCGACGATCTTGGTTTTGCGATTCATATGATAGATGCCTTGTAAATCTGGTCGATAGCGGCGTTGAGGGTGCAGTCGCAGTTGGTGGACACGCGAGAAGAATGCAAGGGTGCCCGAGTTCTGAGCGAGTCGTGCACTTGATTCTTCCATGTCGCGTTTGTCATGAAGAACGTTTATGCGAAGAAGACCGAGGCCGTGCGCCACATGTCTTCCGGAACAAAATGGAGCTCGCCAACAATGTCGGCCAACGGGACAGTCGTAATCTCGTTGCTGTTGAGCGCCACCATGTGTCCAAACAAGCCTTCGTGTATCGCATCGGCCGCGGCGACGCCGAACCGAGAGCAAAGTACCCGGTCGAAAGCGGTCGGGGTACCACCACGTTGTACATGCCCGAGCACGGTGACTCGAGTCTCATACCCGGTGCGCCCCTCGATCTCGCTGGCAACGATAGAACCAATACCACCAAGACGCTGGTGGCCGTAGCGGTCGATTTCGGGTGGTGCGATATCGATAGTTCCTGGCACAGGAAGTGCGCCCTCGGCAACCACGACGATCGACGCGAACTTGCCCAGACTATGACGGCGTTTCAACCGGTCGCAGACTTGTTCGATATCGAATGGTTCCTCAGGAATAAGTGTGACGGTGGCGCCGCCAGCCAAACCTGCCCAGGTCGCAATATGTCCGACATGACGACCCATGACCTCGACCACCATGATCCGGTCGTGCGATTCGGCGGTCGTATGGAGTCGGTCGATTGCGTCGGTGGCGATGGACACCGCTGTATCGAATCCAAAGGTTCGTTCGGTGCCGGGGATGTCGTTGTCTATGGTCTTGGGCACGCCCACGACCTTGGCAATACCTTCGTCGTGGATACGAGATGCGCAGGCAAGAGTGCCTTCGCCCCCAATCACGACAAGGGCATCAAGTTCGCGCTCCTGCATGGTGGCACGCACCCGTTCAGGTCCGTTGTCGACCATGTACGGCGTCATTCGCGAGGTCCCGATAATCGTGCCGCCCCGGGGCAAGGTCCCCCGAAGCCTCTCGACATCGAGTTCCTCACCCTCGTTCTCGACAACACCCCGCCATCCATCGTGGAAGCCGAAGACTGATCCGCCATACCCACGCAGTTGTTGACGAACCACAGCCCGAATGACGGCATTAAGCCCGGGACAGTCGCCTCCTCCGGTGAGGACACCTATGCGATTGCGGGCAACCAACGGGTCCGAGCTCACGACGTTGCGGCGCCTACGAGTTCAGCCAGATCCACGAGCCGGTTGGAATAACCCCACTCATTGTCGTACCAGCCAGCGACCTTTACGGTATTCCCCATGGCCATGGTCAGGCCGGAATCAAAAGTGCACGACGCTGCGGTGCCAACGATGTCGGATGACACTAGGGGTTCGTCGCTGTAGTCGAGTACTCGGGCCAGGGGACCACTCGTGGATGCGGACCGGAAGGCGTGGTTGACATCGTCGACGGTTACCTCGGCGCCGATGATGCCGACGAAGTCGGTGATCGAACCGTTGGGGATGGGTACCCGCACGGCCATACCGTCGAGTTTGCCTGCGAGATGAGGCATGACGATACCGATGGCACGGGCCGCCCCCGTCGATGTAGGCACCACGTTCGCAGCTGCTGCCCGGGCACGACGCAAGTCACCGTGTGGGCTGTCGACAATCGACTGATCGCCGGTGTATGCGTGGATCGTGGTGATGAACCCCTTCTCGAGGCCGAACGTATCGTCGAGCACCTTGACCATGGGTGCAAGGCAGTTCGTTGTGCACGATGCATTCGAGATCACGATGTCATTGACCGCATCGAAGTCTTGATCGTTCACGCCCACAACGTAAGTGGCGTCGCAATCACCCGATGGCGCAGAGATGATGACTCGTGACGCTCCGGCACCGAGGTGTTTCGCTGCCCCGTCGCGTGTGGTGAAGAAACCGGTCGACTCGATCACGACGTCGACGCCAAGATCGGCCCATGGCAGGTTCTTGGGATCACGTTCGTTGTACATGTCCATGTGCCGGCCATCGATGGAGATGCCCGTGTCGTCGTGCTTGATCTCGAAGGTGGCACGACCATGCACCGTGTCGTATTTGAGGAGGTGGGCCAGGGTGTTGACATCAGCAACGTCATTGGCTGCCACGAGTTCGATCTGGTCGTTGCCATGGAGCGCACGGGCAAAGTTGCGCCCAATACGGCCGAAGCCATTCACGGCGACTCGAATAGTCATCTTGGTTACCTTTGGGGTTTTGGGGAGTTGGAAGGAAGCAGGCTCTCGGCAAGTAGTGCTGCGCCCATCAGGCCAGCGTCATTGCCTAGTGCTGCGGTTGCGATGAGCTTTGCGTTCGTTGCATGGCTGACCGAGTAGCCGCCGAGGTGCCGGCTGGTCGCTGCAGCGATCCTTGGAGCGAGTTGTTTGCGGGCGCCTACGCCACCGCTGAACAGAATCTTGTCTGGTGAGAATGAATAGGCGAGGACCCGTGCAAGCTGGGCGAGGTAGTCGGCTTCGAGGTTCCACACATCGTCGCGGCCGCCAAGTGACGACGGTGTCTCACCCCAGCGGGCCTGGATGGCTTGGCCACTGGCCATACCTTCGAGGCAATCGCCGTGAAACGGGCACACACCAGCGAAGTCGTCGCCGTCGACTCGGCGGACAGGGATGTGGCCGAGCTCGATGTGGTCGCGACCCCGAAATGGGACCCCGTCGACGAGTACGCCCGCACCGATGCCCGTCCCGACGGTGATGTAGGCCATCGACCCGTAGCCGCGGCCAGCGCCGAGTTGGTGTTCCGCAACAGCCGCTGCTTCGACATCGGTCTGGATTGCAGCCGGCACTTGGATCGCATCGCGTAGATGGTCAAGCAGTGGCGTGCCCGCCCATCCGGGTTTGGGCGTCGGGGCGATGGATCCATAGGCCGACGATTCCGGGTCCACGATGAGCGGGCCGAACGATGCAATACCCAGCGCACTGATGGCGTCGTTGGCACCAAAGAAGTCGGTAATGGCCTGCAATGTGGCCGCCGGAGTCGTGGTCGGGATCCGCATCTGGTCAACGATTGCCAGTTCTGCGTCTACGACCGCTGCTCGAAATTTGGTGCCACCGGCTTCGACGGCGCCAAGGAGTCTTTGGGATGTGGTCATGGTCGTCTCAGGCATGCGAGCAACGGCTTGTTTCATTAGAAGGTGACAGTCCACAATTCTGATCACCCAACGTGGCCAACCGACGCGGTCAACCAACATGGTCACCATCGAAGGCAATGACAACGTTGTCAGGCGTGGACATTGCTGAAGATAGACCGTCTTGACAACGTTGTCAAGACCCGATAGAAGTACATCCGTGCGCCCCTCGGACCGACCGACGATGAAGAACGTGGCAACCCTTGCCGACGTCAGCTTCAAAACGGTGTCTCGAGTGGTCAACGGTGAACCCGGCGTATCCCGTCAGCTCGAGGAACGAGTGACCGCCGCTATTGCCGAACTCGGGTACCAACCCGACCATGGCGCCCGAAACCTTCGACGCACGACACCTCAATCAGCGACAGTCGGGGTCATACACGCCAACATTTCCAACCCGTTTATGGCTGCAGTCCACGGAGCGTTCGAAGCCGTTGCTGCTGCGCATGGTTGCCTGATCCTGAGCGGAACCTCGCTCGAACAAGCCGAGCGTCACCACGAACTGATCCAGGCATTCACCGGCCGCAGGGTCGACGGGTTGCTCATCGTCCCCGTCGGAGCCCCCACCGACCGGCCATCTGAACTTCTCGAACGCGAGATCCAACGAGGAACACCAGTGGTGTTCATCGACCGTGACCCAGGGTTTCCCGCCGACGTCGTGATGAGCGACCACCGTGGCGGCGCCCAACTGGCCACACAGCACCTGCTGAATCATGGACATCACAAAATCGCATTTCTTGGATCCCGCGAACATGTCCATTCAGTCGTCGAACGGCGGGCAGGCTTCGAGGCTGTCATGCGAGGTGCGGCAGCCAATCGAGCAGTAGCTGATCGTGCCGCGGTCATCACCGACTTGCGCACACCCGACGATGCCGCCAAAGCAGTCCACGAACTGATGAGCCTGTCCCCTGATCAGCGACCAACCGCGATCTTCTCGGCCCAGAACGGCCTCACGCTCGGGGCTGTTCGTGCTCTGCACACCTTGGGTCTCCAACATGACATTGCACTTGTTGGTTTCGACCACATCGACTCGGCCGACATCGTTGACCCCGGGATAACGACCGTGCCGCAGAACGCCGAAGAGGTCGGACGGCGAGCAGGTGAGCTGCTTTTCAGCCGGCTCGCTGGCGATCTAGCAGGTCCTGTCCGAGAAATTGTGCCGGTCACGCTCGTACGCCGAGGCTCTGGCGAAATCCCAGCGCCGACCTAGCGAGCAACTTCACCCGACATTGCGAACGCAGATGCACCCCGGCCAGCGCGTCGCCCAAAAACGGCGCCCGACGTCAAGCCAGACCCGCCCGGATACCCACCAACGAAAACGCCCCCAACGAGTTCGCCACACGCGAACAACCCATCGATCTGAGATCCATCGGTACGCAAGACGGCACCGGACCCATCGACATGCAACCCGCCATAGGTGAACGTGATGCCGCCCGTCACCGGAAACGCACGGAACGGCGGGGTGTCTAACGTCTGGGCCCAGTTCGACTTCGGTAGATCGATTCCTGTGGTGCCCTTGCCGTCCTTGATCGACGGGTCGAACGGCGTCTCAGCATCCACAGCAGCGTTATAGGCAGCAACGGTGGCTCTGGCCTGCGAGTGATCCAAGTGGTCGAGCTGATCGATGAGCCCGTCGAGCGTATCGCTTTGGACAAACGACGCATCGTGAAACCGGTACTCCTCATACAACAGGTCAGCCACCTTTGCATCGAACAGCTGCCACGCTCGATGGCCCGGTTGTTCCAGCACTGCTCTGCCGAACTGTGCATAGGTGTAGTTCCGGAAATCTCTGCCTTCGTCGACGAAACGCTCGCCGCCAGCATTCAGCATGATTCCCAGGAAGTAGCAGATCTTGCGGTAGTTCTTGCGTTCGAGATGGGGCAGCTCGACATTGCCGAAGTTGGGCATGTGGAAGTCCATCGGCGTGGCATGGCAGTTCTCATAAAAACCATGACGCGCCGCTCCCTGCGCATAGGCGAGCTCAAGGCCAATCCCAGTGTTGTGCGGCGTTCCTCGAACTTTGGCATGCGCCCAGTCACTGCCAAGATGCTGGACCCGCATCTCGGTGTTCGCCTCGAAACCACCACAGGCCAACACGACTGCGTTGGCCAGCATCTCCTGGCCATTTTCGAGCACGACCCCCGTAACCCGGCCATCGTCAACAACCAGATCAGCAACCGCTGTCGAGTACCGGATGTCGCCGCCCAACTGTTCGACAACGGTAAGTTCGCGGTCAACCAAACCAGGGCCTTCGCCAGTAGCCGCAAGCGTGAGGCCTCCCCAGAACACCTGGATACCGTCTCGTTCGAACGATTGCCGGTCATAGATCGGCTCGAAACGAACCCCTTGGTCGGCGAGCCACTGCATGGTCGGCAAGGATTCGTCGACGAGGGCCCGCTGCTCCACCGACAGTTCGAGGCCTTCGTTGAAGCCGTGTAAGTCATCGGCAAATTGTGCGCGGGAGTACGTGCCGAAGTCGGCTCGTTGGATGCGCTCGTCCAACGGGTCTTCAAGCAACGGCAACAAGTCAGCACGGCCGTCGTAGGCGAACCGCATTGCGCCAGCGGTGTATCGGCTGTTCCCACCAGCCATTTCGGGGTCGGCCTTTTCCAGCACGACAACCGTTGAACCACCGTCGAGCGCAGCGATCGCAGCACACATGGCAGCGTTGCCCGACCCAACAACAATTACGTCGGGCGTCATCGGGGCACATCCTTGGCAAGACTGGCGAAGACGAAACCAACGAGGGCAAAACCCAACCCCACGAGATACGTCTGCACAAACCGTGCGCTATCTGAACTCTCCCCCACTAACACATTCATAGTCTGGATGCCGGCGACGATCCCCACAAAAATCATTTGTTGATTCATACCATTCGCAATGCCGAGGTCAGCTTCGTCGACGGCGTTGACCGACATGGCGGCGACCGATGGCTGAGAGATACCCGACGCAACTCCCGACAAGACGAGACCAAGCACAATGAGCCCGATGCCAACCGCACCGGTAAGCGGCGACGCCGCAGCAAACGCGATCATCGAAGCCGCCATACTGAGCGCTCCGATCATAATCGGCCACCGGAAACCAATACGGCTTGGCAACCAGCCTCCAGCCAGCGACGCCACGCTGAAAGCCCCTGGCCGGGGCATCATCAGCAGCGCTATGGCGCCTGTTGTCCATCCGTACCGTCGGCTGAGCAGCGCGGGCGTGATCACAAACCCGCCCATGTAGGCGAACTGCACCGCCGCAGCTGATAGCAACGGCATGCTGAATTCGCGACGATGCAAGTACTCCAGCTTCAGCATCGGTGCAGCGACCGTGCGTTCAACATGAACAAAGTTGGCAAGAAATCCAATGGCTACGGCGACCCAGACCACAATAAGCAAGCCGAATCGACCACTTACCAATTCAGTAATTGTCAGCAGTACTCCGAGGACACCCAGACCCAGGCTGGTTGCGCCTCGGACATCGAGTGGCCGGCCTACCTGGCGCGGCATTGGCCGCAACAGTGGCGCACCGACCAAGAACGCGATCAAGCTGACACCAGCAAAGACGAAGAAGATGGTCCTCCAGCCAGTGGCATCGATGAGCGGGCCACCGGCAATCAATCCCAGGGTGGGAGCGCCAGTCACCGCGAACTGGAACCAGCCGACTGCGGTAGCCCGTCGCTCAGCACCGTAGGCGTGCATCATCAGCGACATCGCGTTCGGATTGACCATCGCTGCGAACAGGCCGAAGAGGACCCGAAAGAAGATCAACGACGGAGCGTTCCAGGCCAGGCCACACAAGAACGTGGCAACCGCTCCGCCAAGAAGGCCGATGAGCAGCACCTTGCGGTGCCCATGTACATCGCCCAAAGTTCCGGCCATCGGAGTTGCGACAGCCATGATCAGCATGAGCCCAGTGATCGTCCATGTCATGGTCACTCGTGATGCACCGAGATCGGCACCCATATCGTCGAGGGCAACCGTGATCAGCGTCATCAAAGATCCAAACGCCGTGACCGCAAGCATGACGACCACAAGTAGGACGCGTTGATACCGCCGATCCGTTGCGTAGGACTCAGGTGGTGTCGTTGCTCTCACGTACGCCAAGGCTTCAGCCATGCGCGACGAGGACCCGACGTGCCCGTCGGTTCGGTTTGGTCACCCATTGTCAACTCATGTCTTTGTGCAGCAAGAGCGCCAGTATCGCGGGTTGTGATCACTTCCACGCGAACACGGGCTGCTCAAGCGAGTCGACACGCATCGAAGCCCCTTCGAGCCCGACCGAGCGGAACTGGTAGATGATCGCCCCTGTAGGTGCATGAATCAGGTCGCCACCCACCGGAACTTGGACCACGGGTCGATCGCTTTCTTCGATCTCAACGAAACGCGGCGAGTCGGGGCGCAGGAGCTCGTCGAACGAGACTCGGTGCACCGATGCGACCTCGTCGGGGTTAGCAATTGGTTCGTGTTCTGGCCCTGCCCAGAAGACGAATGGCGACATCACGTAACCAGAACGGGTGGGATAGTCGTCGAGCCGCCCGATCAGATTGTCGGGGTTCACCTCAACCCCGACCTCTTCGTGCATCTCTCGCATCGCAGCGTCGAGCGGTGACTCACCCGCGTCGATCCGACCTCCCGGAAATGCCCACTGTCGGGCATGCGCTGACAGATGAGCACCTCGGCGGGTCAACAGCAACGCTGCGCCGCCAGCGGTGCCATCGATACGGCCGGTGAACGATGCAGACTCGGTCCCCGGAGCCCCACCAACATCGAGCAATCGATCAACCGCAAGGTCGTCGTCACCATGAAGGCCAGCATCACTATCGATGAGCAGCAGCGCCACTGCGGCATGACGTCGACCATCGAGTGGGTGTTCACGAACCGCGTGCTGCGTGAGGTTGTGTGTGATCTGGGCTCGCAACGCATCGGTGAATTCCACCTCGTCACCATGGCGGCTCGGCTTACTCATGTCAAAATGCATGTGCGGTGCATTTGGGACCGAGACCTTCTAGCGGCCACGCTCAGGAGATGGCATCGAACCCGACCTATGAAACCATCCTGTACGACGTCGAGGACAACATCTTGACGATCACGCTGAATCGGCCGGAGAAGTTGAACGCATTCAACAACCGAATGCGAGACGAGATCATCGATGCGCTGGACCATGCCGACGCCGATGACGAGGTTCGAGTCATCATCTTTACCGGTGCTGGCCGCGCATACTGCGCCGGTGCTGACCTGAGTGGTGGCGGAGAAACCTTCGACCGCGATGTCAACGCCGATGGCGGAATCGTCAACGACGTCCACCGAGACGGTGGGGGTCTGGTGAGCCTGCGTATCTACGAATGCCTGAAGCCAACCATTGCGGCAGTCAACGGCGCTGCGGTCGGCGTGGGTGTCACATCAATGTTGCCCATGGACATTCGCATCGCCAGCGAGAACGCCCGGTTTGGTTTCGTGTTTGCTCGTCGTGGCATCGTGCCCGAGGCATGCTCGTCCTATTTCTTGTCGCGCGTCGTCGGCATTAGCCGGGCAACCGAGTGGTGTTACACCGGCGAAGTCTTCGACGCAGCCGAAGCATTCGACGGCGGCTTGGTGCGTTCTATCGTTCCGGCCGACGAACTCATGGCAACGGCCCGTGCGCTCGCTACCAAGATCGCGAAGAACACCAGCGCTGTATCGGTAACCCTGACTCGCCACATGTTGTGGCGCATGCTCGACGTCGGACATCCCATGGAGGCCCACAAGATCGACAGCCGAGGCGTGCAATACATGGGCGGTTCGGCCGACGCTCGCGAAGGCGTCGAGTCATTCCTCGAGAAGCGTGACCCGAACTACACGCTCAAGCCGTCCACGGATCTGCCGGATTATTTCCCATGGTGGGCCGACCCCGAGTTCTCCTAGGAGCCTGTTGCGATGAATCCACACCAAGCAACTCTGCCACTGCGTTTTGGGGTGATGTATGACTGTCGCCGCACCCCCGATTCCAGCATGTCGATGACCGACGTGTACGACGCCACGATCAACCAGGCGGTACTCGCCGATCAGCTCGGATTCGACCATGTGTGGTTCACCGAACACCACTTCCTCGCCGATGGTTACCTGCCAGCGTTTCAGCCTCTGGCGGGCGCGATTGCCGCACGCACCGAGAACATTCGAATTTCAACCGACATCGCGCTGATGCCGCTCTATCACCCGATTCGGCTGGCTGAAGAACTCGCCATTCTTGATCACATCAGCCATGGCCGTATGGAGTTCGGCATCGGCATGGGATACGTCCCCGAGGAATTCGCTGCCTTTGGCGTACCGCTCAAGAACCGAGTGTCGATGACCGAAGAGGGCATCCAGATACTGCGGCTGGCATGGGCAGACGAGCCATTCAGCTTTAGTGGCAAGCGATACACGCTCACCGATATTGATGTGCATCCGAAGCCGGTGCAGCCGGGAGGTCCGCCACTGTGGATCGCGGCCATGAGCACCCCGGGCGCTCTTCGCGCCGCTCGATTCGAGACCAACCTGCTACCTCAAGGCAAACGGGCCGACGTCCTTGATCCCTATCGCGAAGCGGTCAAACAGACCGGGGCCAACCCGATGGATCGCCGAGTAGGCATCATCCGTTCGTTCTATGTCACCGACGACCGTGAACGGGACTGGCCAACGATCAGAAACGCCGAGCGGTTTCGTATGAGTGTCTATACCGACTTCATGGAAGCAACGCCCGATGACTACGGCTGGCGTGAGCCAGGCGGTATTCCTCAGGGAGCATTCATGGGGACGGTCGACGAATGTGTCGCCGAGATCGTGCATTTCGTCCGCGAGTTCGGCATCACCGATATTGCATCCTCGGGACTGCCACCGGGAGTCGATCCCGACTTCATGGCCCGTAACCTGGACCGACTGGCCACCGATGTCCTCCCGCAAGTGCGCAACCAGCTGGGTTAATCACTACCAGCGAACGAAACGTTCATACATGCCCCCACGTGGCGCATGAGCGGAACCACATGGCTCCCACCTTGGAGACGCTCGCGGAACAGGGAAAGTCACAAGGTTTTTCGGAGAGTTATCTGTGCCGTGGTCTCGGTGGCCAGATACTGATTGCCGACCTGGCGTTTCACTTCAGAAAGCAGAAGGCCCACCGGCCGAGACGGCTATTCGATCCAGCGACCCAGTTCTGGGCTCGAAGCGGCGACACTTTCACTGTCAAGTCGGGTTCGTTCTACTGTCATGCTCTGGCATTCGGGAAGGGTCGAACATGAGCACCACAACACAAGCGCTGTCGACAGTACGTGTCCTCGAAATCGGCGACAACGTTGCGGCGCCATATGCCGCCAAGCTGCTGGGTGATATCGGCGCCGATGTCATCAAGGTCGAAGGCCCTGACGGTGATCCGGCTAGGGCTTCAGGACCGTTCCCACCGGCCGCGCCAGGCGACCCAGAGCAGAGTGGTCTCTTCCTTGGTCTGAACACCAACAAGCGCACCATTGTTCTCGATCTTGACACTGCGGATGGACGAACCCAGCTACGCGAACTCGTAGGTCAAGCTGACATCGTCGTGCACTCATGCAGTGCGGAGCGAGCCATCGAGGTCGGCCTCGACGGCGACGAACTACTCGCCGCCTTCCCCTCGCTGGTGGTGTGCGCCCTTACCCCGTACGGCCATACCGGTCCCCATGCAAACTGGCGGGGCGAAGAGATCAATGTGGTCCATGGCGGCGGCTGGGGATACCTCATTCCCGGCGACGACCCGGATTCGCTGGCACCGCCGCTGACCGTGTTTGGCCACCCGGCGAACTGCCAGGCCGGAATGGCTGGCGCATTCGCTGCGCTCGGCGCGCACTACAAGGCTCAGGCAACCGGCGTCGGCGAATACATCGACCTGTCGGTCATGGCTCACGTGGCATCAATGCTCGAGGCATCGTTTATTGCCTGGAGCTACAGCGGCAAGGTCGCGTCCCGGAGCGAGGGTCGCATCCTGAACCCATGGGGCATCTTTCAGTGCAGCGATGGCCTGATCTTCCTGGTCACCGTTGAGCAGGATCAATGGGAACGACTCGTCGACATGATGGGCACCCCGGAGTGGGCACTGCTCGAGGTGTTCGCCACCTTCGACGACCGAGCGGCAAACCGCGACCTGCTCGCTATCTACATCGAGGAGTGGACGAGCCAACACACGGTTGAATATCTCTTCCACGAGGGGCAGGCACGACGCATTTGTTTCGCTCCGGTTTTCACGATGGCGGATCTGGCACGCCAAGAACACCTCCTTGGGCGGGGCTTCTTTCCTAGTGCGTCACATGAGGCCGCCGGCGATCTGACATACATGGGTGCTCCGTATCGCATGGAGCCCAACTCTTGGCAACTCGCCACCGCTGCCCCACTGTTGGACCCAGAATCAACGCCCACGTTCGCTGGTCAACGAGCAGCACAACCATCGTTCGACCCAACGGCAGTCGCCCGAAGGCCGCTCGAAGGTGTGCGAGTCATCGATTTTTCATGGGTATGGGCCGGGCCCTTTCTCACCATGCATCTGGCCTATCTGGGTGCCGAGGTGATCAAAATTGAGTCGAGTTCCCGGCCAGGTCTGGGTCGACGTTTACCCGTCCATCCGCCCGAGCTTGAGGTCACGCTAAATACGTGCGGCTACTTCAACCAGTGGGATCAGGGGAAAAAGAGTGTTGAGCTCGACCTGACCGACCGGGACTCAATCACCACGGTGTTGCAGCTGGTCGCTTCAGCCGATGTCGTCGTCGACAACTACGCGACCGGCGTCATGGAACGACTTGGTCTCGGCGACGATGTTCTTCGTAACGCCAACCCCGACGTGATCATCGCCTCGGTGACCGGTTTCGGTCACACCGGCCCACTGGCCGAATACATGGGATACGGGCCTACCACCGCACCACTTTCTGGTCTCACGTCGATGACCGGTCATGTCGACAGCCGCCCCGAAGAGGCCGGCATCTCCTTCGGCGACCCGGCCGCTGGACTCACGGCAGCCTTCGCGGTGATGGCATCGCTCATTGGCCGATCGAAGGGCACTCCCCCGGCCCGCATCGATGTGTCGTTGTGGGAAGCAACCGCCGCCAACGCTGTGGAATTGTGGATGGGCCATGCACTTGGATCAGCGCCGCTATCTCGTATGGGCAGCAGGAACCCAACGGCAGCACCTCATGGCATCTTCCCGTGTGTCGGCGACGATGCATGGATCTCGATCGCCTGCGTGTCCGACGATCAATGGGCGGGGTTTGCTGCACTGATTGGCGAGCAGGCAGGTGATGATCGGTTCACCGCACTGGCAGGTCGAAAAGCAAATGAAGAGGACCTGGAGTCCATCGTGTCTGCATTTTCGGCACAACACGAACGGTGGCAGCTCGCCGAGCTCTTGCAGGCGGCCGGAATCGCCGCGTACCCATCGCTGACTTGTCCCGAGATTGAGGTGAACCCTCAGCTCACAGAACGGGGCTTCTGGGAACGCTTCGATCATCCCGAGGTCGGGGAAAGAACACACAGTGGCGTTCCGTGGCGAACCCGCAATACCGCCAACGGGGTTATGCATCGAGCCCCACTTCTGGGTGAACACACCGACGAAATCCTGGGTGTGCGTTAGGTCGCTGGCTAGATGCGGATCCAGCCGTGTTCGATCTCGAGGTCGGCTGTCTCATAACCGGGTTCACCCGGGAGCACGACCTCGTACGCTCCGTCGGGGTCGTTGACCCGTACTCGCTGAATGGGCTTGCGCTCGTGGGCCACGGCCATTAGCTCGGCAACCGTCTCATAACGAGCCAGGCATGCCAGCATGCGATGGGTGACCGACATCATGGGAAAGGCGTCGTTGCGGAACTGAGCGATGGCCTCGCCCGGCTCGATCCAGACATGTTGCACAACTTCTTCTTCGTCGTGTTTGGCAATCTGATCGGCGGGCGCTGCGGCCACAAAGAATCGAGTGTCGAATCGGCGAGGCGGACCCACTGGGGTGACGAACCTGGCAGCCTCGGCCATTTCTGATAGATCGAGACTGAGCCCGTTCGCTGCCAGCGCATCGACGAAGACCCCTGCATCGGCATGGACTGCATCACGGGTCTTTTCGATGACAGGAAGCGGCGCGTGACCAGCGCCAAGCAACAAACCCGCTTCTTCGAGCGTTTCTCGCAGGCCAGCGACCCACCAGGCACGTCCATTCCCCGGAACGTCGAGCATGGACGATGCGTCATCATCGCTCAAGCCATGGACAACATGACTGAGTTCAGCTGCGTCATCGAGGTCGACTCGGCCTCCGGGAAACACCCAAGCGCTCGGACCGAACACCGCTCGCGATGTGCGCTGCACCATGAGCACCTGGAGTTGTGGGCGGTCCTGCACGATCATGACCGTGGCTGCGTGCCGGATCGGCACCTGCTCAGGGTCGTCGACGGATGGTTGATGGGCGTAGCTCGACACGTCCGCAAGATACTGCGCGCGCACTGCTGGCCTTCAACTGCTTTGCACCGCTCCGCTCAGGCCAGCGTTCGCCGGACACGGATTGGAGCACTCGTGTGACCAGTGGTGGCGCCTTTGGCCAGGTTGTCGGGTTCACATTTTGGTTCAACGTTCCCGAGGCGATTCTCGCAGCCGTAGTCGACGGGGTCGATTTGGAGCCAAGCGTGGCGGCGTTGGCTGTCAGTGCGTTCGATGCCATCAGCCAGATCCCGTTTGCGGATCTTGCGGGTTTCGTGTTCGATCATCCGTGCGAACGCCGAAGCAGACACCGCGTCGGAGTTGATGGTGATTGTGGCGCGGCCACCAAACCCGACCTTGATCACACCATCGAGGCCGACCCAGCCGCACCTATCATCGCCCTGACCCGACACCCGGTGGGTCGAACCACAAGAGCAATTATTCGGTGCACGTCTGCGTCGTGAAGGCGTGTGACCTCACCGGTCAAGAAATGTGGGTTGCGTCGTCCGAGCGAGCCACGATCGGGTGCACCAGTGAGAACCGCACAACTTCCAAACAACGCCCAGGCACAACGTCACGAGATGACCACCCACATCTACGAACTTAGGGTCAAACAGTCGCGTAGGGACTCGACTGCATTACAGTCAGAACAGCCGATCAGCGATTCAGGGGAAACTACATGGACGACAAGCTTGAGGCTCTGAAGCAGACCTCAATATTTTCAGCACTCGATGAAAAGCATCTTCAGGCGGTTGCAAAAATTACCGATCGGGTGCATGTAAAAGAGGGCAGGATTCTCATTTACGAGGGTCAAGTGGTCACACACATGTACATGATTATTGAGGGTTCTGCCAGTGTGAAGCTTGACGACAAGGTCGTGGCAACGCTTGGAGAAGGCGCGGTCATTGGTGAGTTGGCAATGGTCGATGACGCCCCTTCTTCCGCGACGGTCACGATCGAGGAAGAGTCCACAGTGTGGCTTATTCCGCGAGCGGGTTTCTTGCCTGTGTGGGAGGACTATCCCGAGATCTCGCACGCCATGCTGAAGGCTGTAGTAGCTCGTCTTCGCGAAGCCGACAAGATGCTCCACGGCTAAGACCTCCGCCGGCGTTATGCACGACGACCGAAAGTCCGCCGAGGCGGCAGGGCGGCTCGTTCGTTTAGGGCTCATCTGTGGCAGCGACGTTGCTCCGATGTCTAGTGGGATGCGAATGCCGAGCGACTCGTCGGCATGAATACTCCGATTGGGTTCACCGATACACCGCGGCGGCGCTTATCGGTGACCTTCCGGGTCCGAACTTCAGGGACCGTGGCGACGCTTGCCGTTCGCCTGAATTTGGTCGCAGGTTGAAACTGCGGCAAAGGGTCTTGTCGTGCCAAGAGATCCAAGCCATGCGCCGAGAGCTCGTGGTCACCTCTGAGACGAACGACGGTTGCGTTGGCTGTCTTGAGTCGCAAATCGCCCTGCGCAGCCAGTCGTCGACCGTGTCGGTCATCGGGGTCGACCGAGTCATCCCGGCGATGTGAGTATCATCCGAGTCCCAATTCCCGGCCAATCGCTCCAGCCGTGGGTCGGACCATAAGCCGCTCGGCGGGTGCTGTGCTCGGGCATCGTGTCGCCTCAACGATTCGGGTCCGCTCAAAATCGGTCGGGACGGGAGGATCGGTCAGGCCGTGGCGATGGATCTGGAGTTTTTCGACGCGTGGTGGAGCGGTCGGCGCTCGGTATTTGCCGTGAGCTCCGGGGAGCTAGGTTCCCGATGATGGAGTGTGAACTGATATGACCGACCAGCTGAGATTCGACGGCGAGATCGCCCTTGTCACCGGAGCCGGCGGTGGTCTGGGCCGCGAGCATGCGCTCCTGTTGGCTGAACGCGGAGCGGCCGTGGTTGTGAACGACCTCGGCTCACCAACAATGAGCGGCCAGGAACATGATGACGGACCAGCACAGCGTGTCGTCGATGAGATCCGTGAAGCCGGGGGCAGCGCTGTCGCCAACAGCGATTCAGTGTCGACCCGTCACGGCGGTACAGCCATGGTCAACCAAGCCATCGAGACAAACGGGGGGCTCGACATCGTGATCAACAATGCGGGCATCATCCGAAACAGAACCTTCCTCAACCTCGGTGTCGATGAACTCGAACCGATTCTCGATGTGCACCTGAAGGGAGCGTTCTTTGTCACGCAGCCCGCCTATGAACACATGAAGGCGGCCAAGTACGGCCGCATCGTCAACACATCATCGGGCTCAGGATTATTCGGCTCCTTCGGTCAGGCCGCCTATGCCGCAGCCAAGGCGGGGATCATGGGTCTGACCAAAACATTGGCAATCGAAGGACGCCGCTACGGAATCAACGTGAACGCCATAGCACCCGGCGCGCTGACACGGATGACCGGTGATGTGTTGGGTCATGACAGCCCTACGGCCGAATTGTTCGGACTCGACGGCGCCGACCTCGAACGACAGATGGGACCACATCAGGTATCACCCGCAGTTGTGTTTTTGGCCCATCGCTCATGCGAACTGACCGGCGAGACGTTGTCGGCTTCGGGCGGACGAGTGGGTCGAGCCTTTGTCGGCGTCACCCCAGGGATCTACGACGACGAACTCGACCTGGAAACGGTGGCGGCACGGATCGACGAGATCACGGACGAAGCTGGCTACATCGTGCCGTCCAACGTGGACCAGGAGATCAACCTACTGGTCGACTTCCTCCGCCCATGAGCCGGGTCCAGTGATCGCCCTCGGTGGCAGTGCTGCGTACCTCGGCCTTTCGTCATCGCGAGGAGTTCGTCGGCACTCCACATCTTGTTCCTTGCCCTGAAGTCCCGCTAGCCGGCGTGCGCGAACGCCTCAACCCGGGACCGAAGCGTCACACAAAAGTTGACGCGGCATTGAAGGACTATCGAGGGGGCATGTGAGCCGAAGTGCCTTGAGCCTGCATAGTCAAGTCTCGAGGGGTCGTTCTTGAGTGTTCCATCCTCGGCGCGTGATCTCTGCCTGCACGGCCTCGATACAGGTTCGTTGATGGGCCGACGTCTCTTCGGGCGTTCGCGATCTGGCTATTGCGTGGTACTCAGATGTGACGCCAAGAGTCTTGGCAAAGTCGATTGAGTAGGCCATGAAGTCGATCGTGCGTCTGTACTTGGTGGTGAGAAACAGTTGGCGGGCAGTTGCGTCGTCGTTTTCGGCCGGGGCGAGGGCTACGAAGACGAGCAGCATGCTTCCTGCTTCGAGTCGCACCCGGCCAGTCTCTGCGGAACGATTGTGCACGTGGCCAGTGGTCGGGACAGCTGAGGAGACATGACCGCATGAGCCATCCAACGCCGAAGGTACATCCGGTCTACAACCCGCATCAGCGCAAGGTCTAGGTTTAGTTACATGTGGATGAGATTGCGTCAGATCGCGGTGGTTGCTTCGGACTTGCAGAAAGTAGGCGCCGAGATCACCGGTGTTCTTGGAGCCGAAGCCTGTTTCACGGACCCCGGCGTTAAACAGTTCGGACTCAAGAATACGCTGTGGCCGATCGGCACGCAGATGCTCGAAGTTGTCACGCCAATCGCTGACGGAACTGCAGGTGGCCGCTACATCGAACGCCGAGGCGGCGACGGCGGCTACATGGTGATCACTCAGGTCGATGATGTCGCTCGACGCCGAGTCCGTGCCGCCGAACTCGGCGTGCGGGTCGCATTTGATTTGCACTACCCCGACGAAGGCCATGACGGCATTCAGCTTCACCCCGGCGACACGGGCGGTTCGTTCTTCGAGATGGACCAGATGACCATGCCAGGCGGCGACGCTGTGGGCGGACCGTGGTATCCAGCCGGTAAGAACTGGGAACCCTACGTGAACACCAGTCGAGTCAGCGGCATCTCCGCCGCTGAACTACAAAGCCCAGAACCCGATCGTTTGGCACAACGGTGGGCCGAGATCGCCGAGATCGGCCTGACACCCGATGCCGACGGCAACCCAACGATGCAACTCGACAATGCCACCCTGCGGTTCGTCGAAGACACCGACGGGCGCGGCGAGGGCCTCGGCGGCATCGATGTGACCGTGACCGATCGAGATGCCATCCTGGATGCTGCTGATCGGCTCGGTTGTTCGGTAAGCGACGATCAAGTGTCGGTGGCTGGCCTACGGGTCAACCTGCGATAGCCCCCGAGGCCACGCTCCAACGAAAGCAGCCCCTCGAAAAGTTACCTTCCCCAGGGGACGTAACTTTTCGGGGGACGTAACTTTTCGCACA
>Ga0213869_10000666_pt1 | contig 27043 bp, 30 predicted proteins | sample PICome_10_FD_160083 | JGI IMG/M metagenome (GOLD analysis project Ga0213869, IMG submission 160083) | Coastal seawater microbial communities near Pivers Island, North Carolina, United States - PICO132 | ecosystem: Environmental > Aquatic > Marine > Coastal | place: USA: North Carolina...
TCTGTAGTTACTACATAAGGTGCTCCTGTAAATTCAGCTAGTGCCGATTCAAAATCATATATGTAACGTAGCCAATCCATTGAGCTAAGATTTTTAATTGCCATTAGTATTCTCCTTCATTCATTTTAATGTGTTCATAGAAAGGTGCTACTTTCCAATCAGCTGTAATTCTTCCTCTACGTGTATTTCCTGGATCAGGTATTCCAATACCGTTGTCTGTATTCCAATCAGTCATTTTTACCCAGCGGCCGGAATATCTTTGTTTATTGTTAGGATCTAACGGAAATTCAATAGTGTTCATTTCAACAACATTAGTGTATCTGTTAGGGGCACCGTAATGGCTCCAAATCCAATCTTCAGATACTTTTAATTGTTTAGCAGTAAGAGAGATTAAGTCAGGAAGTTTTACATTTTCGTCAACTTCGTTCATATATCTTCCTAGCTGACCAACATTTTTGATTCGTAGAGTTATATCTTCAACCCCTTCTTTATCTATTAAAGCAAGCATTCTTTCAGGAGCGTCTTCATTCACACCTTTAACAATAATGTGGCCTGTACTTAAATCAAAGAACTTACGTCTTACTACATTTTTAAATGCTTTTATTTTTTTGTCAGCACATCTTAGTTCATCTATCTCTTCATACCAATCATCACGATCTACGCCATTCATACTCATACACAAATGAGTCATATTAGTTGCTTGTAATTTATCTACAAATGATTCGCTTGCTAATCTTAATCCGTTTGTTATTACAACAGACCTATGTCCGTGTTTATGAGCAATATTGATAAAATCTATAAGTTGTGGGTGTAGTGTTGGTTCTGCTCCGACTAATCGTATCATAATTTTTTTAGTTAGTCTTTTAACAAATGCTGTATATTCTTCTAATCTCATGTCAGGAATTAGTCTGTTAGGTATATAACAGTTCTTACACTCCATGTTACACCGGTGTGTAATATCGAATACTATATCATAGAAGGTTTGATCCTCAGGCTCTTGTTCATAATAATTTAAATTCTTTAAATCTACAGGTGTTGTCAAGTGTCGGCTCTCTTTCTTAGATACAAGTATTTATTGCCTATAAATATGTGTATGTACAATGTTGAAAACTGGCAAGAATTATATACCGACCACAAGGCAAGTAAACACAATGTCGTCGGATTACCTAATAAGTATGATGTAGATTTAAACAAACTTGATCAAGGTATAGCAGTAGCGTTAAGTAAATTTACCATGACTCAGTATACTGTTAATGAAATACCTGTTCCAGGATACTTTGGATTATGTTTTAAATCTACTTCTGGATCTCATAACCCGTTAAGTGAAGGATTATCTAGTAACGTATATTCTCACGGAAATATCAACAAACCAATAGATGCGATATTTACCCAAAAAACTGATGCATGGTTTCCGTACCTAGACGAGATAGTAAATAAATTTAACGGACAAGTAACACAGATAAGATTAATTAAGTTAGAATCAGGACATAATTTGTTAAGTAGAACCGAAAAATTACATATAGACTATCCTTGGTACCGCGGTATTAGAATACATATTTGCCTTACACCGGATGTAGATTATGTTTGGAGAGTCTTAGATGATGACTATCATTTAAAAAGATCAAGTAAGATGTTTTATCTTGATACCGGTAAGCCGCACGGTGCTGTAAATTTTCACAATAATAAAGACCGTTATGTTCTTAACTTTAATCTTATACCAAGGTTAGATAACCATATCGATTACCAAATAGAAAATAGTATTATTTAATTAGATCTTCAATGATTTTTCTTCTATACCCTAAACCTATAATTACTTCAATAGCATCATCTTCTGTCATTAATTTTTCAATATGTGCAACAGATATTTTTTTAGGAACTGTCATTAAAACATAATTAACGTATACATGTGCCAACAACTTACGAGCATCATTTTTTATATTTTTTTCAATATGGTTTTTATACTCTATCGTAGATAATGTTAGTTCTATATCATCTAAAAATTTATTAGTTAGTTCTATGCCATTTAATTCTACAATAGATAAATTTTCTATACATTGGTAAATTTTGTTAATATTACATTCAAAGATTCTCTTGTCAGAAATGTTACAGTGTGCTTCAACTGTATCTTTTACACTATTCTTAATGAGATCCTGCAATGCCATTTACTTTTTACCTTCAGCATTTAAAACAAAATCACTTTTAGCTTTGAATATAATACTAGGATCAAAATGAGTATTAAAACTTACACAAAACTTTTCAGTTCCTGGTGGATTAGGTAAAGTACCATGTGGCATATCTCCTCTAAATAAAACTAGTCTATTCTTTTTTGTGGGTATAGGTTTTTGTGTAGCATTGATGCTATTAAATTTATCAGGTACTCTATTAACATTAGTGAAATCTCTAAAAATTAATACATCATCTTCTGGTGCGCCAAAGTAATAAGCACCAGATATCATGCTGAAACTATGTATGTGTTGATGAACAAAATCATTTTCACCAGCTATCAATGCCCACATGTCTTTAATAAAGAGAAATTCTGCTGTTTCTAAATAACCCATTTCAATCGCAAATATTTTACATGCGTCTAGCATAGCTGTGTTAAAATTTTTCATTTCCGGATTCATATGCAGTTCAGGATCCCATTTTTGCGTAGTCTGCGAAATAGTACTCCTTCCTATTCCATGTCCTGTAGATTTATTCCAAGGTTGCCCTATAGGTCCATCCTGATCTCTATCAGGCGTACCGTGTTTTAAAAAATGTTCACGTAACCATTTTTCTGTAGTTGTAAATGTTTCTTCTGATAAAACATCATCAAAAATCATTAATGGCTTTGGAAAAATTAATTCTAATTTTCTTTGCATATTTCACTCCTTCAAATTAATATCCGTGTTCATTAGCCTTAAGGTGTTCGTAAAAAGGAGCAATTTTCCAATCTTGAGTTATCCTTCCTCTAACACTACTATTAGGATCGGGTATACCTGACGGATTATTGCTGTCCCAACTTGTAATTTTAATCCAATACCCTTTGTATCTATTTGTGTTTCCTATATCTAAAGGAAATTCTAATGTATTACATTCAATTTTTCCGCCATACCTATGTCCCTTACCAGCAAAACTAATAATATATTCTAATGGTATGTTAAGTTGCTGTGATGTTAATCTTGCGATGTCCATTAAAGTTAAATTTTGTTCAGATTCTAATGTGTATCTTCCTAGTTGACCAACATTACGTAATCTTATAGAAACATTTTTAATACCTTTTGACTTTAACAGTTCTACTTGTTTACCTATAGCAGATTCATTTATACCCTTCATAAGTATCGTACCAGTATCAAGAATGAAATTGTTTCCTATGTTTTCTAACGCTTTCACTTTTTTCTCAGCACATCTAAGATTATCTATCTTTTCATACCAGTCATCATTATCAACGCCATTCATACTAAGATATATCTGTCGACATGGACTGTCTATCATCTTTTTCATAAAGCTATCTTTTGCTAATCTCAATCCATTTGTCATCAGGATTGTTCTGTGCCCAAACTCGTGTGCAGTATCAATAAAATCAAAAACTCTTGGATGTAACGTAGGTTCTGCTCCTACAATTCTTAACATACAAGATGTGCCTGGCGCATTATCAGGAACTGCTAATCTCTTAACAAATTCTCTATATTTTTCAAAATCCATATCGTTAAAATCTCTGGCTGGCAAATAACAGTTTGCACACTCCATGTTACAACGATGAGTGATGTCTACATAAACATTTGTAAAAGTATTATTCTCTGGTTCAATTTCGTAGTAATTAAGTTCATGATCCATGATTATAAAGTCCTATCTTCTTCTTTTTATATTCATCAATTTGTTTTGCATATATTTTATTTAACCCACGTGTGATATAAATGTCTTTCATAGTAAAGTCTAAAAGTTCTTTATGATCAAACTTACTCATGTGTTCTGTTAAATCAAAGTTAGATACTTTCATATTCATAAAATCTTTTTCAATATAAGCGTCAGCAAACTCAGTAGCCTCTTTAAAGTTGCTCCATTCACTTTCCCAGACTAGAACTCGATTATCTAGTTTGTTATTTTGTCTGCCAGTTTTTATGTAATTATTAAATCCTTTGTCTCTTGCCCATTCTAATATTTCTTTATTTTTTGTTAGCGTATAACCATATTTTTTAGCGTCAACACTAAAATCACTTTGCGTAGTGTTGTCTTGGTCAGTACTAATATGTAATCCCCAATAAAAGTAACTATCCCAATTATCACGCATCCATTTTAAACCTTCGTGCCAAGACTCAACAGGCTCATAAGGCAAGCCTGCAATCATACCAGTAGTTCCTCTGTATACCCCAAGACGTTTAATAAATTCCGATTTAATCCATAGTAATCCTTCTTTTACTCTATTAGGATCCATACCTTTACCAATTGCCTTAGCGGCCAACGGATGAAAAGTTTCAATACCATAAAAGTGTGCCCAGCATCTAGCACGGCACAATAATTCTATTTGGTGTGGTTTACTAATTACAAGATCGATTCTAATAAAGCAACTAAAGTTAGGTTCGAAAGGTAAACGCTCAACAACATTAGCTAGTCTTTCTATTTTACTATCTCTATCATTAAACGTGTCATCACTTATTATATAATTTGTGGTTCCCCAGCGGTTATAATTTTCCATTATTTCTTTATAAAGATCGTCTTCACTTCTGCTATGATCTTCTTTCACACCTAGAAATGCATAATTACAATACTTACATTTGAATCTACAGCCTCTACTCATTTCTAATGTAAGAGCTTCATGGGATTTGATAAAATCATTTTCGTGATAATCTACATGAAATTTTGTAATAGATAAACCTTTATAACTATGATTAGCATCTATCAAGAAAGAATTAGGTGCCCATTCAGGAAATTTGCCGCTCGGTAAAGGACCGTTATCAAATAACCAATCAAGCACAGGTTGTAAAGCATATTCACTATAGCCAAAAACCATTGCATCAGCACCAAAATCTCTTTGGTACGGTTTAGGTCCTCCCATTACAATTTTAATATTAGGGTATTCTTTTTTTAAAAATTTGATCTGTTCAATAACAACATCATCTTTCATCCATAGGTTACTTATACCAACCATACTAAGTTGATATGGTAAACTATCTATAAACTGCTTTATTTCATTGTTAGTCCAACGTGTGGTCCAGTCTAGCACTTCAACTGTCCAGCCTTGGTTACGCATCATGTCAGCGATCTTGTACCCGCCCATGGTACGGCGTACGATCTCGTCTCCACTATCGTTAAAAATAATTGCATTTTTCATTTTTTATAAACGGCTTGCCAACAAGGATATTCTTTCCAATCACCGTGTGGTGGCAATTCTCCTTCTTTAAATAGTACTTTATAATAATTATCAAAGATATCAAAGTCGGAGACTTGAAGCTGAGGCGGTTTATATCCTAAAGGATTATCACCTTTAAAAGGAGAACCAACGAGTCTTGCTGATTCGTTAACGTATATTCCACCTTGTTTAAGCACACTATCTAGTTTATGAAAATATTCTTTTTGTTTATCTGTTGGATAAAAATGGTAGAATCCGAAATCTATAACTGCATCAAACTTCCCTATGTTCCACTCTTCTTTTACAAGGTCTTTATGTTTTATATTTTTAGTTACTGCTTGAGAAATTGCTATATCTGAAAACTCGTATCCTATAGCATTATAACCATTGTTAACAAGATATTGTAAGTTTCTTCCATTGCCGCAACCTAAGTCAAGCACTTTACATCCTTGTGGAAACATGTGTATAACTTCTTTTAAGAAAGTACTAGTAAATTTTCCCCAGGCAACATTTTCACTGTTGTAAACTTCGTCCCACTTTTTATTATCCATTAAGAATATCCTGCTTTGCTTGTTCGAAACTATCTTCATACGCCCAACTTAAAATTAGTCTTTGAGTATCTGTAGTATTAATGACTTGGTGTGGAACCTTTGTATTGATAAGTGTAGGTGTCTGGAGAGAAAATTCAAAATCCATATCAGTATCAGTAACATAATTTACATATTCATGAGAATGCCACTCAGATTCAATGTTACCGAAAGTTGTTATCATACTTTTAACTACAGTTCCTTTTTTGCCAAATTTAGTAATTTTTGTTTCGTCGCAATTTTGAACAGGAATGTTAATAGCACTACTACGCATAGTATCTATATGTGGTGGCCATTGACCTTTGTCCATTTTCATAACTTTTAAATAAGAAGCTAACTTAGGATATCGTTGCCTTATACTTTTTAAATATTCGTCTGCTTCAACATTTATAGTAATAGTATCTGTAAATCTACGCAGTGCTTCTACATCTGATACACTTAACCATTCTTCATTAACAATTTCTAATGCTTTTTGTTTCATGTAATTTAGATCTAAAAGATCAGGTAATGTTAAAATATAATCATTGTTCATAGCACAAATCCTTTCAACTGCTCTTCGTACAAAGTACATACTTCATTATATGTTTCTTCAAAGCACAACTGGAAAACAATTCTAGTATTATCGTCTTCTGTGAAGTAAACATTATGAAAGTGTTCACCAGTATTTAACACTGCACCATAGCCGTCATAATTTATCTTTGCAACATTTTCTTCTTTGTCATTATAAAACCTTGTTTCTCCACAATTTTCTGTTAGTGGAAAACTAATCACAGTCTGTCTTGGCATATATATGTTTTCAAACTCATTGTATCTATTTTTATCTTTATGTATTTTACTACCCGATTCTGATACTTTTAACATTTGACATACACAGTCTAAACCTGTTGTGTTAAACTTTTGTATAGTGCTAGGTAATTTAAAGAAACTTATTTTATAACTTATATCTACAAATGCATTAGGAGCAAGGGCTATGTCTAAAAGTTCTTGCTTTGTAGTATCGCTTATTGCATAGGGTATAGTTCTATAATAAGGATCACAATTCTGTAGCATATTGTTCTTTTTTAAGTTCATACTGCGATACTAAAAATTTACTAGTATCTCCTGTGATTGTTGTTGGTGTTACTCCTCCACTAGAACTTGTAATAAAAACTTCATCAGCGGTTTTAAACATAGACTGAGTGATTGGCATGCGTTTAAATGGTATACTATTTTCTTTTGCAATATCTTCGACTACACTCATAGTTATACCTTTTAATACATTTTTATCGCTTGTCTTAATTACACCATCTTTGATAATACCAACATTAAACCCAGGACCTTCTGTAACATTTCCGTCTACATCTACAAGAACTGTAGTATCAAATCCTGCGGGCGTTTTACGCTGGCTCATTGTCAATTCTATCCAAGCCATATTCTTATATGTCTGCCCGTAGTAATCATCGTTTACCCTATTAGTTTTTTTGTCTAAATACAATCTAACTAAAGGTGTACTTGCAATAGGATAACTTGGTTTAATATACATTGCAAAATTTACAGGACAATTCTCTAAGTCTCTTGGATTGCCACTTGGTGGATAACCTCTCCAAGCCATAAACCATACAAACGCATTATCAATTGGATTGCGTTTCTTTAACTCTTTGATAATTTCCAAAGGGTCTGTCCATTCTGGATCTGGAAGGGTAAGTCCGTAACGCTCTGCACTATTTCTAAATCTTTCATAATGTCTATCATAACAAAATGCTTTGCCATTATATATAGGCATTACATCATATGTTGCATCACAATGAATAAATCCAAAGTCTAATACACTCGGCCCTATTTCTCTTAGAGGCTTATATTCGCCGTTTTTATATGCTATTAAGTCTAATACGTTAGTCATCAAAATGTACCTTCTGTAGTTGGGGGTCATCAGGCAGTTGTTTCTTAAGTTTTTTCAATCTATTGATTCTCCATTCTAATAATTTAAAATCAAGTACCCAAGGAAAAACTGCATGAATTAAACTTCCTATACAAACTAGTAATAGGAAAAAGAATTCTTTTATTGCTAAACCAAAATGCCACCAATAACCTGCTGTAGGTTTGCCAGCTTTTGTTTTCGCTTCATTTAAATGTTTAGGATTTAGCCACGTACTCATTACCTATCCTTTCTCTACGTCTTAGGTATTCACTAGTATTTAATCGCCATAATGTTTGATCGGTGTTGTTTAAGAACATGTCTCCGCAATTATCTAATATACCTTGCTTAGACATTAAAGTCATTGTACGATGATTCCTTGATGATCTACCGTTACTATGGTCGTTATCGATATTTGTAGTAATGTATAAAAGACTGTTTGGAAGATATTTAATAAACTGTGGAACAAAATCTCTAAACGTAATACTGTTCCACTGTGCTTTTCCAAGTCCTTTAAAATTATCCGATCTTGGAAGTTCACAACCTCTAAATAAAATTCTATAAGCAGAGTCACTTACTTCAGGTAAACTATGGCATCCTGCTACTGCTACTATCTTTCCTTGTTTAATAGCACACCAGTACTCTCCGTTTTCCTTACACCAAAGGAGCCTCATTTGTTTAAAACTAGAATTGTTTACATAACCCAATTCTTTACATTTGTTACAAAATTCTTGTAACATTTCTAAATGCTTATCTTGTATTACTTCTATTCTCATGGATATAAAAAATTGTTTGTAACAAACTCCACTGTTTCTTTGTTTATGATTACATTTACAACAATCATATAGCTAGGGTTTTGACTAGCATTAAAAAGATAATGCATCTTAGCAGTATCTACAAAATATACAACACCTTTTTTAAAGTTTTGTATTTTATCTTCTATAACAAAATTAAAACAAGGTGGTTCAATATTACGTAAAGGAATAATAAGTCTATATGTTTTAAAAATGTCTCTTGTAAAATCTCTATGAGGGGGAAAATATCCGCCACTGTTTAGTTTTAATACATGCGTTCTACATATATAATCTTTAATAGGATCAAGAACCTCTTTGACACTAGGAAAATCATAAACAGGAGTAGGTGTTTTAAAATGTTGTTCGTAATATTGTGTGTTATTTTCTTTATTATAATTTGGAAGACTGTCTAAGTCTGGTGTGCCACTTAATCCGCCGTCAAGACTTGTAATACTTAGTCCCCATCTATCAATTTCTTTGCGAGGATTATATCTTACATAATCAAAATTTTCTTCTGTCCAATCAACAAACTTGTCTACATTAGACATTGTGTATCTAGTTTCATACACTGTACCGTATGCTGTAAGATTTTGATATAAGTCTAACATAATTTACCTACTATTAAATATCTAATGCCACGTGAATCCTTTATTTCGTGTTCAACTGTCACGGTTGCATTATCTGGCAGTTGGTTTTTAAATTCTTGTATACTACTCACACAATTAACATGTCCTTCGATATCATACATGTTATTTGAAGTAAATGCAAAATGTGTACTTTTAGGCCAGTATGGAAATTCTTTCATAGGTGGCATGTGTTCGCAACTAGGGTTGATAAACAAATCCGTAGTATGATACCTACTTAGATCTAATTTAAAAACATCGCCCGAGTTGTATTCTACGTTTTTTAAATGTTTAAATAATCTATTTTTTGATACTTGGAGCACTTCATTATCTAAATCTATACAGGTAATTCTCTTTACAATAGGTGATAGATATGGAATTAATATGCTTCCATACCAAGAACCAAAAATTACAACTTCACTTTCCTTGGTTAAAAAATCTAATTTTTCTAGCATCTGTTTTTTTGCTAAGAATTGATTATCACTAAAACTATCAATTAGAGTATCACGACCTTCAGGAAATTCTTTTATTTCTTTTAAAACGTTTCGTAAAATTGTTTCGTCTATCATTTGCTGACCATCTTATTATCTATTACAAGTATATCAATTGCAGTTTCTTCATAAGTTTCATATGCTTCGTATGGATTTTCTACAATAGGTTCTTGACAGTTAAAACTAGTATTCAGTAACATTGGAATTCCAGTAATTTTATAAAATTCATTTATAAGATCATAAAACTTTTCATTTTGTGTTCGATTAACTGTTTGTATTCTTGCTGTACCGTCGACATGTGTTACACCTGGAATCTTGTCTGACTTAACTGGCATAATCCTACTCATGTATGGACTTGGCTGATTAGTATCAAAATATTCTTGATAGTGTTCTTCTAACACACTCGGAGCAAACGGTCTAAAGTCTTCACGCTTCTTAATAGTAGTATTAATGATATTCTTAATATTAGGATTACGAGGGTCAGCAAGTATACTACGATTACCTAATGCTCTATTACCGCTTTCAGATAATCCTTGGAACCATCCAACAATTTTACCATCAGCAATACTTTGTGCAACTTTTTTTATATCTAAGTCAATAAAATTATCAGATAGCACATAATCAAAATGTTTACCTGATGCTGTTTTAGGTAAGTGTATATTTTTGTTTAGTACATAATCAGCATGCATATATGTTCCAAGAGCTTGGCCTTCGTCGCCAACAGCAGGAGGCACATGTACATTAGTATAGTGCTTTGTAAAGTTTTCGTTCATATATCCGTTATATGCAACTCCGCCAGCAATACAAATGTTATCACATGTTTTAAGAGGATATACAAATTTTTTAATTAAGTCTTCAGTTACCCATTGTAGTGTATAAGCAACATCTTCTTTTAAATGCTTATCTAAAACTTTTTTTGACCAGTCTGGTAATGTACAGTTATTGTTCATGTAATAGTCAATTAACGCATGTATTTGATAATCATACTGACCGTAACCTGCTAGGCCCATAACTTTACCAGCACCTAAGTAACCAAATCCTAAGTCTTGTGATAGTCTATTCCACAATCCTCCAATTGATAGTTTATCTGATAAGTTATGTATATGTCCGTGCTTGTCAATGAACACACAATTAAATTTCCAACCTCTACCGTCAATAGCAAGTATATCTGATTCTTCATATCCAGAACTTAAAAAAGCGTATGCGGCATGACTTTGATGATGATCAATATAATAAAAGTCTTGTCCTTGATGATAGTCCCATAAGTTAGTAGGTTTAAAATCTAAAAATTCTTTTGTACCGAACTTTTCTTCAATAAGATCAATTACAAATTCTTGTCCAAGATTAGAAACTGTAAAGCATAATGTTTCATCTTCTGTTTTTACATATTGTTCAAAAAACTCTCTACTAGGCTTACCGTCATGAGGGTCTGTGTTTAAATTATGTTTTCTACGTGTTTGTCTTTCAACTTGTACATGTGTCTTGCCGTCATATGTATTATGATCGTGCATGTTAAGAGCTACAGAAAATAATTTCATTTAATTTCCTCTAATGCTATTTTTTCTAATATTGCCTGTCTACGTACTTTAGGACGAGGAGGAATAATGTCCATACATACTGTACAATAATTTTCAAAATTAAATAAATCGTGTTCCATCATTTTAGTAATGTTTTCTATTGTAATATCAAACTCACGAGATCCGTTAATTGCTTTTCTACTGCAATGTCTAATTTTTTGTATTTCAAAGTCAAACACAGGTACTTGTGGAAACTTTGCACATATACGTCTTTCTAATTCTGGGGCTTGTACAAGTTCGTGATCACTAAAAAAATCAGGCGAACGTGAATTGTATTCTTTAAATTCTGTATTTTTATGATCAATATGACTTATATCGTGCTTGTCTCTGTAAGAAAAATAACCAGGTGTTTCAATAATAAGATTATAGTTGTTTAAGTCGTTGGGCTCAAACCAATCATAGTTTCCTAGTTTTTCAATCTTATCTTCGTAAAAATCTAATATTAAGTGTTCAATATAGATGACTTCAGGATCTTCAAGTATGTGAGGATAAAACTTACGTACTAAACTATTAGATAATACCTGTGGAATTAAATTAGGATATTTTTTAATCTCTGCTATAATTTCATCTAAGTTTTTAATAAGTCCTGGTTCTCCGCCTAATAAACAGATACGTGTTTTATAAGGTGCAAGACCTTTTAAGATAGTGCGAACTAAATCCATATCTGTATGTAGGTATCGCATTTCTAAAGTCCACGCAGTACAATAATGACAAGACTTGTTGCAAGACTTTGACAAGTAAAAATCTACAGTTCGATACTCAGAACCTTTTAATTCTGCTAAGGTGATTGGTTTACGCATATTATTATTTACTTGACTATATTGATGATTTCATCTAGATCTGGCCTATCATTCTCAGGGTCTCGAGGAACAAAGATTTTACCTTTACCAATAGTCATTATCATTATAGGATTTTCGTTAACGAAAGATAATGTTTTCCATGTGTCTAAATTATTTCTAAAACATCCTGTATAACAAGAATCAATATCTTTTTGTAAAAGATAATACTGCAAAGCGTTACAAAATAAACCAGCTTCAAAACTTGCTAAGGAATTAATTGCATCCTGTTTTTTGGGATCCATTTGTTCCGCTACATGGCCTTTGTATAATCTTTTCTGTTGGCGAACATTTGGGTTTGTAATCAATCGCTGTGTTATAATCAAAGCATATGAGCAATTAGTAATACTGTGGTAACTAGGGGGTCTATGTATATATCTTTCAATCAACTGTTCATCTGACAAGGTGTCAACTTTGCCTTCATTTCTAAGACAGATAGCGTATAGTTTATCTTTATATTCTTGGGCATCCGGACCTATTATATGAATTTTGTAAGGCATGAAGTTTTGTTTAGAAGGTGTAACTTTCCAAGCCTCTTCTAATGATGTGAAAAAATCTTTCTTAATATCAACGTTATTGTCATAAGCATCAAGGTGCCTTCTGTCTATAAATTTTTTCACACACTATTCCTTACTGTAGTAATAATACTTTCAATCTCGTCATCAGTTAACCAAGCATGAATCGGTAGTGATACTATTGTATCTGAAACTAATTTAGAATTTACACACTTATCTTTCTTGTGCGGTATGTTCAAATACATTGTATTATTTGATAACGGCTTTTCATAGTGTATAGAAAGTCCTAATTTATCTTTTACTTTTTTACGAGTTTCTTTGTCTTTTAATCTTATTGTATATTTGTGCCAGTTGTGATTCAACAATTCATTTGGTTGTTGCGTTACAATAGGCAAATTTGAAAAGGCATCATTATATCTTTTTGCGATTTCTTGTCTAGTAGTTTGTGTTTCGACAAGATTTTTCATACGCTGTTCAATTATCATTGCATTTAAAACATACATTCTACTGTTATGTCCTAGTATATTAAAATCTTTATCTTTGCCGTGTCTTCTTAGTTTCCTTACTGTGTCAGCAGTACTTTCATTATCTGTCATAAAGACACCGCCACCGTTTATTCCAGCAATTACCTTATTTGAATTAAAACTATAAGAACTACAATGTCCTATACTACCTGCTTTTGTACCATCATAACTTGATCCAATTGACTGTGCGGCATCTTCAATAAACCAAATTTTATTTTCTTTACAATATTCAATTATATCTGTAACATCAACCATATTACCAAACAGGTGTGTATAAATGATTGCTTTAGTTTTTTCAGTAGTCATTCTTTTGATACTATCAAGGCTTACATGATATGTGTCTAAATTAATATCACAAAATACAGGTGTAGCACCTACCATACTAATACAAGATGAACTTGAGATCCAACTAAAGTCAGTAACTAATACTTCATCTCCTGGTCCTACTCCGTGACATGCTAAACTAAATCCTAGGGCATCTGTAGCACTTGCTACACTTACTACATGCTCTCTGCCTGTATAGTGTTTAATTTTATCTTCAAACTTTTCGTTGTTTTCATAATTAAGTTGACTCATAAATGAATCAAATATATCTAAGTACGCCGCCTTATTTTTGAGATACTCTCTATCCCATCCGTCATAACTAATCATCTAATGCCTCCAGTATTGGATTAATGTCTGGAACATTATTATCACGTTTCCAATAAACACTTCCTCCGTCTTTCATATCTTTATCTCGTAAGTAAATTACATCTTTTTTATAATATTTGCATTCTTGAAAAATCCTAGGAGCAGGATCAAATGTTTCTTTTGTATATACATATGTTTCAAACATACCCATAAGATTTTCAACCGGTACAAATACATTGTTATTCTTTATATTAACATATTTTTCATCATATGTCAAGACCCCATGGTCAGGAAAATTATCTAAAACTTGCTCTACAGTAGCATAATACTTGTCATTAGTTCCTAAAAATAGATATTTAAATTTTATATCTTCAACGTAAGGTTTATATATAGAAAAATTAATTGTCTTTTGAAAATGTTTTCCGGTGCCATTTGGGTATACTTCAGTATCACATAAGTCTATAATATTTTTTGGTTTATAAAATTCTAGTGCTTTAGGATAACCTTCAGGATGATTTTCAGAATAAACACTAATTACTTTGCCGCCAAATACGTTTTTTAAAATTTGTTGTTGCTCTGTTGTATAGTCATCAAAGTTTTGCCATGATAGTGTCATCATACTACGACCTAGTATTAATGTTACATCATTTTTGTTTGATTCGTAATAATCTATAATTACATTTTTACAATGTATGTATTTGTTCTTAATAGTATCAATGTAATCTCTATGCTCAAATTTTCGATGAGATATAATTAATACTTGAGCAGAATACCCTGCTTTGTTTAGCATATCGCAGTATTCATAACTATAATAAAGTAAACCATCTACAGGTTTGCTTGTTACCACAATGTTTATCATTTAATTTCTATAATATTAATTACTCTATTTTTTTGTGTATTGATTTTAATATCACTAGTATGAGGTATTTGATGGGTATTTCCATACGGATCCTCAGATTCAGTATGTTTGTTAATGTCTACAATCTTAATTTTTCTAAATGGTTTGCCGTTTTCGTTTTTATCTAATGTTAAATCTGTGGCTAAATTACTCCCATTACCTGCTCCAATAGCTAATTCTTTTTCATCAGACTCCCATCTAGGTCTATCTTCTTGAGGATAACCAATACCAATTCCATATGCTATTTTTTTACGGCCTGCTTTTACATCTTCTTCAATACCTAAAGTTTTTTCCCAAAATTTATCACCATTTATATCACCATGACTTTTATTACAACCTGTCACTAGATTCATCCTCTGTGCGGCATGCATAACCAACCCCATAGCAATACCGATGCTTACATAAGCATTTTCCCATCTAGCAGGAGTATTATTTTCTTTAAGTGTGCCATCTGCATGACAATTTTCTTGAGTTTCTGGCTCTTTAGCAACAAATAACATATACATGTTAGCATTGGCTTGACTATTCCTCCACGTACTAGGTGGGTTTCTGCTATGAGTACATCCCCATGTATATCGAGACATTTTTTGTATTATATCTCTATTAGCACTCCAGTACACATCGTAATATGCTTCATACTGTTTAGAAGGACTATTTTGTGCTATCCATAACAAATAATCAATAGCTTCTTCTGAAATTTTTCTAGAGTAATCCCAGTTACGTTGGCACTTTTGCATATTTCTAATAATATCCATTGTATCGCTACGTTCATAGTTACTAAATTTAATTAGATTTTCTCTAAACTTTTCTCTATCAGGACTAGATGCAATTAAATTTTCAAACTGTTGTTTCTTCATATTCTCTCCTTAGCCAATCAAAGTTATTTATTAGGTTAAGATCAGAGCTGTTAGAAAGGCCAAACTGCATGCCAGCATTAGCACCTCGAATCGCATGCTCACAAAATCTTCCATTAGCCTTAGTAGTCCATATTTTGAGTCTTTCATTTGTTTCTCCTTCATCTTGTCTGTCTATTGTTTTACTTGCTAATTTAGCACATTCTCTAAAAGCACTTTTCCAAGTACTAAAAGCATCTGTATCAAATGCTGTAATGTTACTAACTTCATTCATTACTTTAAATTTATCACTAATACTTGTTGTCATATCTGTAGTTGTTGTATCCATATTACGTGTAAGTGTAGTAGGCAATAGTTTAACACCGCCGTAACCATATGTTAAATCGTTAATAGGATTCTTACTATGGTAAACGTGTACTACATCTTGTTCCTCTGCTGTATGAGCAAATTTGAAGTCTTGTACGACCTTTGCATCGCCATCAACTACATAGAAGTAACTAGTTTTTGCAAGTTTAGCCGCTTCAATATGTGCATTGTGTATGCCTTTGATATTAGTAACACGCTTTACTCTGTCACCAAACACTCCAACAGTATTAAATCTATTGTACAAATCGTCAAAATTTTGTTCCGCATTTGGCTCGTAATAGCTTATAAAAATAATATCATACATTTTTTATAATCTCATAAAAGCCTTCGTACTCAGGAAAAGTATTCAAAAAGTTTGTACCACGTCTTCTATCGTACTGCAACATAAACTTAACAAACATATGTTGTGCTTCTTCTTGCTCTTTTTTAAATCCTTTTGTATCTAATCTATGTTGTACGTCTGCTACAATCCTTTTTAACTTGCTTGTTTCGACCTTTGTATAACCAGTTGGATTAGTATTTTCTTCCATAAATTGTAAAGCAGGTTTTAAATAGTCATCAACTAATTGTTGGTTTGCAATTTTAACATCAAGGAAAGCAGGATTACGTACATAAGGAATATCGATTTGTATTCTATGATTCCATCTGCTTTCTCCGTGATATCGTGCTTTCAGATATAGCACCCAGATAAGAAAATCTTTGAATGTAGGCAAACTGTAAATGTTAAATGCACTCATAAAACTAATTTTGCCAATTGTGTTTCTTGCAAAGTGTTCAATGTTGTCTGCAAAAAGATTCCAGTCCATACCATACCTTGCATACTCTGCTTGAGGTCCCATACTTTCTGCACTTGTGAATAAAGTAAATTCACGTATAGCATTGCTTTGCTCGAGCTCTTTAATACTTTGTGTAAACCTTTGCCATAAATCTTTTGGTGGGCATCCATTACTATTAATTGCAAAATCTAAATGTGGTTGCGGATTGTCTTTAAGATATTGTATAACTTTCTGAGTGTGTTTACTTAATAGTGGCTCGCCACCTGTAATTCTAAACACTTTCATATGTTTTACTGCTTCAGGAAACCATTTCCAAAATGCTTCTATGTAAGGATTTTCTTCACGTTCTGGAATAGGAACCTCTTGAGGGTCAATCATATTATATGACCAAGTTTTTATATCATACGGACCTTTTTGCTTTACTTCTTCTGCCCACATACTACTAAATGCTGGGCCACAATATGCACATTTAAAATTACATACGTTACTAAAACTTATTTCAACATATCGAGGATAAAAGTCTTCATCGCCTGTTGAATTTGAAATAGTATGGTAATCGTCCCAACTAAAATGATCTGCACTTTTGTAAACTCTATCACTAAACTCATTTGTGTTATCTTCAATTCTCCAACAATAATCACATTCATTAGGACGTTCATTGTTTAACATTTGCTTTCTTATAGATTTTTTAAAACCTGTATTGTGTAATGCATTTGGATTATTTTTTAATTCTTCTAAGTCAATTCTATGTGCTTTTACGTGATGACAACTGTGGTTAATACCTGTACCTAAGTGTATAGTAACTTGTGTCCATTTTGCAAGACAAAAACCACAACCTACATTGTCTAATTTTTGCTTTACTTTAGGATAATCTTTTTCTTTTTTGTATGCTGATTTCATTAATTTTCTCTATCAATTACCCTATTATTAATTTTTCTTCCATAATTTTCATTTACAGTTTTAAAAAATTGACTTTGTTCTTCGTTTAAAGGTTGCACAGCAATAGGTATCTCTAATTGATTAATTAAATCACTTCCATAATTAAAAATTTCATCGTGTAAAACATCTGCAGGCATTTCATCTCTTCCGGCCCATAACTCATTTAATTTTTTAAAATCTTTAACATCTGTGTAATTCCAATCTGTGAGCATTGTCATTGCAAGTCCTTCTCTGGCTCCTAGTATTGCCCAATTACCATTTGTAATATCTGATCCAACCATCATCCAAATATATAACATGTTTAAATTTTTTGTATGACCTAGTAAAAAATCTTCTTTGCTTACTTTGTTTCCTCGATCAAGTGCAAGTTTTACTCCTTCTCTAAAGCCTGCTCTCCATGCTTGCTGTGGGGTTTCATTATTATGTACATCTGAATAACAACTATTTTGTTGAATGTATTGTATGTCCCAACAAAAATCTACTTGTGCGGCTAAATTATTTGCATCTGCATTTTCGTGTGTACGCATGTTTAGTACATATTCTTTAGGCCAACATTTAAGTCCACCGTTACCGTACATTAGTCCATTAATACTATTTTTTCCGCACCAACTTATAACACTATTTGCTAAATCTGTATGTTCATCAAAGTCTAAAACTTGATTAATAAAGTCTTGACGTATCGTGTTGTCACCATCTACTGTTACAAACCTATCTGTTTCTGATAATTCTGCACAGGCTTTGTGTGCCGCGTCACTACCGTCTACCCCGTGTACACGTTTTGCCCACGGAACTTTAGTTAAGAGATCTGCATAGTTCTTCTCAGCATTAGGTTCATCATAACTTAGATAAATTATATCAAGTTCTGCAATTTTTACTTTCATTATAACTCCTTATACATACAAGTTGCCATATCACTGTTAGCATAAACACTATACGTATCTTTAATATTAATAGGCTTCGTTTCAGTTGACGTAATATTAAATGTTACATAATCATATAATACATGAGGGTCACCTTTTTTTGTAAAACTAAAGGTTACTTCTTTTTGTAGGTCAACGTTTGTTGTTTTCATAGTATCAATAAGTTCTATATCTGTATTAATATAGCATCTTTTAGTTTCTTTGTCAACTATTAAAAGCAAATCATACATCATACTATCGTTCGCTTTTTGTAATTGTATAAACTTTGATTCATGCTCAATAAAAATATTCTTTTTCAAAACAAACTTTTTTGCAGTTCTATTGTATGCAACAATATAATCAGTCATTTTTTCTTTGAAAGTTTTAATAGGTTCAATTTCTTTTTCTGCAACTTCAAAATATTGATAACCTTCTTCAACGCTAGGTCCTATACTAAAAATTTCACCAGACTTTTGATCAAAACAAACGTACTGCGGAGTATGTATATTAATGTGATGCATTATATTCTCCTATAACATCTTCACAAAAACTATTTTCAGTGTAATGAAATAGTCCGTGTTGCATAAAATTACCTATTTTCAAATTAAAATCTTCATCTAAGTAATAAGGAACATTATCTCTCCAATTATCTGATGGGCTTGACCAACCTTGTATCTTACTTTTCATATGTACAAATGATGCAAATGATAATGTATAATCTTTAATGCCACTATCTAACAAAGCAACTGCATGATTTACATCCATACTACTTAGACTAGGAGATTGTTTTGGAGCATAAATCTCATAATACTTTTCGTAATTCTTACATACGCTATTCAATATTTTATAATATTCTAATGCTGTATCGTCTTTTTTAAAATAATGAAATGCACAATATATATTAGGCAAATTATTTGCAGTAAACGCTTTCCTGTAGTAATCATTATCTATAAGATGGTTTCTATAATCTCTTACTTTACTTACAAAACCGATGCTTTTTTGTTGAAAGTATTTCCACCAATAAGATACATCTGATAAAAATATCATATCAGTATCTAATAAAACTGTTTCTTCGTATGGCGTTACATGAAAAACTTTCCAACGCTGTTCTGTCTTATAATAAGTTTTTGTTTCTTCTGTAAAAGGAATACTAATAATTTTATCAAATAAATTTATATATTTTTCCGGAACAATATTATTTGTTACTAACGATACATTATTAATTTTTTGCGTCTTCTTAATACTCAATGCACAAAGACATGCTTGTAATACATAATCATCGCCCATTGCCATCATTATATACCCTTTACTCATTTATAAGTTCTCCTAGACTAAACTTATTCATTACATGTACATTTATATCTTTTGTAGATGCTAGGACATATTCACCGTTATATTTTTCTTTTTGTAATAAAAAGGTAAGCGTATTATTTTTTATCTTTGTAATGATATCTCTGTCTAAGGTATAAAACATTTTACCAGGTAGTATTTTTGCCCAGTCATTGTCCTCAAACCCATTCATCATATGTATAGCAATACTAAAGACATGATCATTTCTAAAGTTTCTACTTCCTAAATTGTATACTTGTTCATAATGTTTCCAATTTTTTACAAGGTGCTGTAATAAATCAAAAAATATTTTAGTTTCTGTTGTTTTTTTAAAACAAAAACAAGTTGCCCAATAAAAAGGAATTCCAGTATCGTTTATATATTCAAATTCTGCATACTTGCGCCAGTTACATAAATCAACACCATCTCTATATATTTGAAAATCGTGTACACTATTAAATGCATTGTTGAATACATCGTTACAAATTATATAATCTGTATCTAATACAAGAGTTGTATCATAAGGCGAAAGTTCGTAACTCTTAACTCTGTCATTATTTTTAAAAGACAATCTTTGATGGCTAAGAGTGCCGTTGTAGTAACGTTTTACGTTTTCGTTATTATCTGCAATTTCTATAACTTTATCAAATAATGTAGGATTTTGCAATTCACTAGAAGTGCTTGTTACTAAAGTTGTAGGTAAGTTTAAATGTTGCTTAACACGCTTTGCAAGTTCTTCTGCTTGCTGTAAATAATTTACTTTTCCGTTATTGTGTGCAAAACATAATACGCCATTAGACATCAACTAAACCTTCTACGCTACGCTTTGTACTTAAAATCTTGTATTCGTCAAGGTACTTATTTGTAGCATCTGTGTAATGTTGAGTTGCTTTTAGCATAAATTCTTTAACATCATCTATTTGTATAGGTGTTCTGTTATCATCTATTAATACAGTTTTGTTTATGCTTGTAGAAGTTAACATAAAACAAAAATTTAAAAGTTCTTTTGATACTGTAAACTTACCACTATTGGAGTAGATCACAAGATCACCTAAATATTTTTCATGCAATATACGTTTTTGTGCATTTAGCGTAGCAGTAAAATTAGAAAATTCTAATGCTTTTCCTAGTGCTTCTTCCATAATTATACTCCTAGTTTATAGTATAACTATTTAATCTTATAGGTTGTTTGTGTTGGCGAAAGTTGGCGCCGCAATGTTTACACTGCTTGCGTTGTTTGGTCTATTTAACTGTACTGTACTTGTTGTAGTTGCTGTAACAGCTTCGTCAAAGTTTGGATTAGGACCTTTATCTTCGTTAAATGTTACTCTAAAGGTTAAAACGTTACCGTTCTTCTGGGCTTCGATTAGATAATCGTTTGCTGAATAAGCTGATGCTGTTTTATTAAAGATAGTAGTATATCCTGTTGGTAAGTTTGAATAACCGTAGTTTGTACCTACTGATCCGTTGCTTGTAGTTGATCTTCCAAAAATTACTGTTCCTACTGATGTCATTAAATTACGCCAGTCATTATTAATAGTTGTACTACCCGACCCAATAGTGCCGCTTAAATTAATTGTTCCGCCTGCATTAAAAAATACACGCATATGATCTGCGCCGCTAACTGTAGTTGTTGAACCATCTCCGTTAGTTACAGAGTATCCACCAAAGGTAACTGTAAAAATATGGTTAATATCTGTTGACCAACTTGCTGTTCTTTGACTGCTTGTACCTGCTTGTAGTCCTAATTGACTTGCGGCCGCTGTTAATCTTGATGCTTGGCATGTTGTACTTAAACTTTCGTACTGTACATAGCCTTCTTTTGAAGTTGAGTTTGAATCTTCAACTGTATCACCGACACTAGGTTGTGCAATTTCTGATGGTACACTTCCTGTTTGGTGTAGTCTAATTTTTGTCATATCAGTAAACAAATTAGTCATATCTTGTGCTGTAATTGTTGCACCTACTGCCGCTGTACTACTTGCTCTAGCTTGTCCATATCCTTCATCACCAGAACCTAATCCAATAACTGCCGCTATTCTTGCTTGAATAATGTTGTACCGCGCCGCGGTAATTGTATCGCCTACTGCCATAATACTTCCTTTTTAATACTTATACTTTAAGTACACACTCGATTAACTTTTCTGACTCATCATCACTAGCTTCTAGTGCAATACCAACTAATGCTGTAGTTTGTACTGTTGAACATACTCCGTCTTCCCAAGCATAAACTGCTTCACCTTTTGATACAGTACCTTTTACTCTTACTGGAACACGACCTTTTAAACCAATTGCTTGACCTTCTGCTTCGCTGTTCATTAAGTATGCAGGTTCTGCTGATATAACACCAATTGCCATTGAACTTGATTTAGCCGCTGTAGTTTCGGCTTCTCCGCCTACTGCCATTGCTGTACCTACTGGATACTCTTGGTCTGTTGTATATTTTTCTGCTAAGTCAGCATATCTTGCACTTGTTGATACACCGTTAAACACATTTGCGGCAATATTACCGCTTGAGTCACGTACTGCAACTGTGTTGTTTGTTGCGTTTACGTCACCTGTTCTATAATTACTGCCAACTTGAAGTGCAATCGCTTGTGTTGCTAACCCATTAAATGAAGTTGCATACATGTTTCTCCATTTGTAGTTTGAATCACCAATATCATAAGTTGCTGTTGTAGTTGGAATTAATCCTGCTGACTGAATATGGAATGGTTCTGTTGAAACGCCACCTGGTGATGCAACTTTAAACCTAATCTTTTGTCCTACCGTATTATCAATAACACCTTCGTTACCTGCTCCTAGAGGATCAATATACACTGCTAAGTCATTTGCCGCGCCTACTGTGAATCCAGAATCAGCAAATCTAACAATGCTTGAAAAGTTTGCCGCGCCTGCAAGAGCATAATCTGCCGCCGCTACGCCGCCAAGTTTTTCTGCGTTTGTTGCTGTACCATGGAACCTGTGTGCTGAACTTGTGATACCATTTGCCGCACTAGTTGTATTTCTTAATGTTACACCTTGTCTTACTACGTCAAATCCAGTAATGGCATTAGCTGGATCTGTAGTATCTATTGTAAATTCTGAATTACTAACAATAAACACAACACCGTCATCAACAGTACCCTTAATTATAGTTCTGTTTACTTGGCTGGAATCACGTACTTGTGCAGTTACCATAGCACTTACTGTTTCGCCGATTGACTGTGGACCAATTAGGACAAATCCACCGTCTGCGTTTTGTGCATATAACTGATTGTTTCCGCTATCCCACCAAAAATCACCTGTCGTTAATCCAACTGGTTGTGTAGTAGCAACTTCTGCGCCACCTGTTGTTCTGAATTTTGTTCCATCGTAGAACTTTAGTTTTTTTACTGAACTATCAAACCAAATCTGTCCAGATAGTGGACCTGCTGGTTGATTACCACTAGAAAAACTCTCTAGTAAATGGATAAAGTTTTCGTTCTGTATCTCACCATAACCAGCATAGTTCTTACCTACTAATTTAAGTGAAGTACTCTGGTCAATGGTGCCGTCTTCAACAGTAACTAACGACCCTCCATTTGTTAAATTTATTACGTATGCCATTTATTAACCCCTAATTGTGTTATATGTATTTATACCAAAGCGCCTGGAGTCAAGTCTTGTACATAACCCCATGATCCCGAACTTACCCTAAATAATTTAAGTGTTCTTGTTACTGTAGATGTAATATTACCAGTAGCATCATTAAATGTAGCACTTTGAATTACACTTACCGACCCATCATCGTTGCCGCTGTTGTCTTTTTGTTGAACTAATACTGTACTTTCGTTAAACGCTGTGTTCAAAGCTGATCCTGTTAGCGTAGCTGTAGCACCTGTTGTTGTTGAACAGTGTACTCTAGCTTCTGTTCCGTTCTGTTTTGTAGATGCAGGAGCAATATCATTCAAAATTGTAGCAATATTTGTATGCTGTTGTACAGATCCACCTGTTCCTAGCCCTGTAACGTCTAATGCTAGTGCTATTACTTCTAAATTAATACTACTATCAACATAGGCTTTAGTTGCTACGTCTTGATCTGCTGTTGGATCACTTACATTTCTAATCTGTCTTGCTGTTACTAAGTTGATATTACCAGCCGCTGTAATATTCATGCCGTTACCACTACCATCAACTGTTGTTGTAGTTAGATTGTTACCGCCTGTAAAACTAAAACTACCAATATTAGCTGATGTTAATGCGCCAATACTAGTAATACCAACACCTGCTGATCCAGTAATAATATCTACACCATTAAATTTAAGTGAACTTGCACCTGTTAAGTTAAGACTTACATTAGATGTCCATGCATTTGTTGCATTACGCCATAAAAACTCTTTTGAACCATTGGAAGATGCTACTGTAATACCAGCTTCGTCTACTCCTGCATCATCTAATAGTGTACTGTCATCGCCTTTTGCTAATTCAATGCTTTTATCTCTAACTAATAATTTTTGTACGTCAATACTAGTTGTATCTCCATCAACAATTAAATTTCCTGCAACACGTAAGTTACCACCTACGTCTAATGTTTGTGTTGGGCTTGTATTGTAAATACCAATCCTACTGTTTGCAGAATCAATTGTCATTGCATCAGTCTTGCCGACACTTGTAGTCATTCTAAATGTATAGTTTTGATTACTAACATTGTTTTCGTTAATAACACCTTCTGATGTTACTTTAACAACGTTGTTATCTGTAAGTCCTACTGTAAGTCCGTTATTGTTTCTAACTGTTAATGCACCCGATGTTGCATCGTCTGAGTCACTTGCAAGAAACTGTGCCGCTGTTCTTGATACATTATTACTATCAACTAGTGCTGATGTTTTTGATGCTGTACCAGCAAAAATAAAATCTTCATCAACTGTATTAAATCCTTTAACAACATTGCCTGTAAACCCTGCAATAGTATCCACGTTTTGTGGTGTAAATGCAACCTTACTCCATAATCCAACAAATGTTCCGCCTACCCAATATTTTACAATAGTTCTACTTGTACCTGTATTATCTAGTACAGTAATAACTTCAGGTCCTGACTTTCCTTGGAAAGCATTGTAAATCGGGCCTGCTAATTCTAAATCTGTGCCGTCAAAGAAGTAAAGTTGATTAGCATCATTGTTAATCCACATATCACCTGCAACCATTGTAGGTTGAGTAGGTTGCACAATAGGTCCACCACCTGTTGTCCAGTCAGTGCCTGTGTAAACTTTTAGTCTACTATTTGATGTATCCCACCAAATTTGTCCTGCCAGCGGATTAGCCGGAGAAGAAACGTTAGCAAAATTTTCCAACATCTTAACAAAGTTTTCGTTTATGCTTTCGCCAAATCCTGTATAGTTTTTACCAATTAGTGTGATATCAGTAGTTGCTACGTCAATCTGCCCATCTGCTAGGTTAACAAGTAATGCACCGCTAGTCTTATTAATTTGATATGCCATATTAGCCCCCTACTCCTGTATAGATAATATATTTGACTGTTAAGAACGGATTCATAACATTATACGGAGTTCCAAGTTCTGTAATATCAAACGTTTCAAATTCTTCTAGTCCTGTATTACTATTATAAACAATGTTTCTTCTGTTAAGTAGTCCACCACTTGAAGTTCTTGCTTGACCTGCGCCTGATCCTGTTGGTGCATCATATGGAATAGTGTCAGCATCTTGTTGTGCGCCACTATCATCAAGTATTACATAGAACTGAGCACCTTTTGGTGATCTCAAATCATGTTCGTGTTCTGGTAGGTTTTTAACATCAATTGCTCTGCTTTCAACACCTGATGCTAGTCCTACTGTATCAGCGTTAACGTCTGTAACTCTGTTTGCACTTGAACCGCCCATGTTATCTGCACCTAGTGGGAATCTACCTCTAAAGTCTGGTAGACCAAAGAACCCTGATGTAACTTGGCTTTGATCTTTAAATTGATATTGTATACTATTATATAAGCTCAAGTAATCAGAAATTCTAACTTCTGTACCATCACACAATAACCAACCTGCTGGAGTGTTAACTCCGCCAAACGGTACAATAGTACCAATTGGTATAACAGGAACACTACTAACTAGTGCCGCTTGTGAAATTTTAAATACACCTGTATCATCACCTGAAATTCTGTTAATAATAATTTCATCATCACTGTTAGGTGTTGTAGCAAGTGTTTTATTTGCAATAAATGTATTACTAATTGCTGTGTTAAATGTTTTTGTAGTTCCACCAACTTGTCCATCAAATGTAATTTGATTAGAACTTACATCTCCGGATAGTTGGAATGTTGATGCACTTGTAAGTTTATTAGCATTTGCCGCTCCACCTGTAACTGTACCTGTAATATTACCAATTAAGTTACCTCTAAATTCTACAGCATGTACAGTTGACCAACGTTTATCACTAGTTCCTAATGAATATTGTTGTGTCGATATAGGTGTTATTGCTCCAACTGTGCTTGATCCTGCAACACTTAAATCTGTACCTACAAATAGTTTCTTAGCAATACCAACTCCGCCGCTAATTTTAACTGCTCCAGTTCCAATACTTGCACTATCTGTTGTACCTTGTACAATTAAGTTTGTACTTGTTTGTATTGATCCTGCAACATCTAATGCCTCTGCAGGTGATAGTGTATTAATACCAACTTTTTCAGTTGAGTCGATTCTAATAACGTTTTTCTGTACACCTAAGTTATTAACCTTAAAGTCAATAGGTGCACCTGATGTTAAGTTAGTTACAACTCCTGATGTACCTTGTACGTCAAATGTAACAATAGCATCCTGTCCTACTTGTATACCTGAGTTATTACTAATTGTTAATTTTTGTGATGATGTACTTGCAACATCACTTCTTAAAAAGTTAGATGCTCTAACTGCCGCTCCTGAAACAACTAAACTTTCTGCTTTTTCACTTGTACCAAAATATTTTCCTACGCCGTCGCCGCCGATATTTGCTGAAGATAAGTTTAATCCAGGCTGGATAATTGTAAATCCTGGGATTGTTGTTTTAGGTTGGAATGATCTTGTTGAATAAATTGCTATCGGCGCACCACCCACTTCTAATTGTAGGATAGTATAAAGCACTTCGTCTTTACCTGTAACAACAACTGGCTTTGCACCTGTTAACAAACCATCACTATATTCTGGTCCAACTAGTGTCCATCCACTACCTGTAAA